>Ga0209087_1000917_pt1 | contig 17868 bp, 18 predicted proteins | sample S_130805_EF_Meta_FD_187321 | JGI IMG/M metagenome (GOLD analysis project Ga0209087, IMG submission 187321) | Freshwater microbial communities from Lake Simoncouche, Canada to study carbon cycling - S_130805_EF_MetaG (SPAdes) (version 2) | ecosystem: Environmental > Aquatic > Freshwater > Lake ... | reverse complement strand
GCCCCTGACTGGGGCGCTCTGATCAAACTCATCCCGCTCGGCGTCCTGCTCTTGGTTGTTGCCTTCTACGGCTGGGTCTTCTGGCGCTTCCGCCGCGCTGGGCCGCGTCGCATCGGCATGCCGATTCGTAAGCCGCAGGCACCAGCGGGCATTCATCTGCCTGGCCCGAGCCTCGCGCCGTTCCTCATCTCGGCAGCCTCTGCTGCACTCTTCTTCTCCGTCGCCCTCGGTGGCCCAGCGCTCGCCGTATCCGGACTCCTCTTCGTCTTGGCGCTTGTTGCCTGGGGTCGTGAAGCGGTGCGCGAGTACGACGCACTCGGTGCAGGCTCGTCGATGGCGCTGCGCGTTGACGATCAGCCAGTAGCTGTGGTGCCGAGCGGCCCACCAGAGGGTGTGCATCTGCCGCCACCATCACTCCTGCCACTCCTCGTAAGCGCCGGCGCCGCGGTGATGCTCTTCGGTGTTGCGGTTGGCCTCGAGTTCGCCCTTCTTGGCACGCTCATGACGGCGCTCGCGCTGGTCGGTTGGCTCCTTGATGCGGGGCGCGAATATCGTGCCACCGCCGAGGCCGACACCACGGGGCATCTTGTGAATCCAACGCCACGAAAGACGCCGCGAGTTGCGATCGCCCTCTTCAGCCTCGTCTTCCTCTTCTTCGCCGGCTCCCAGGCCGGCATCATCGGCGGGAGCGACGCGAGCCCATCACCAAGTGGCGAGCCTGTCGCCTGTGCCGAAGGCGGCACGGCGACCGTTACGATCTGCGCGCAGCTCGTCGCCTTTGAGACGACCTCAATCACGGTGCCGGCTGGTGCCCCATTCACGATTCACTTCGTTAATAAGGACGAAGGGATCCCACACAACGTCGCGATTCACGAGGGCACCGGCACTGGCCCAGAGGTCTACCAGGGTGAGATCTTCAATGGCATTGACGAGCGCACCTACGATGTGCCCGCCCTCACCGCTGGCATGACCTACGTCTATGTCTGCACGGTGCACCCGAACATGCTCGGGGCGATCGTCGTTCAGTGACCAACGCGGCGCGCATTCGTCGCACCGCTTTTGCCCTTCTCATCGCGAGCCTGATCGCCGCCTGCAGCGGCCCTGCTACCAGCAGCGACAACCTAATTGGCCGAACGATGCGCATCGGTGAGGCACACCCCCTTAGCGACCCAACGACCACGATTACCTCGTGGCCAGATGTCACGGGTGGCAACCAGCGCATCCTGCTGAACTTCTGGGCGAGCTGGTGCATCCCCTGCCGCGATGAGATCCCCCTCCTCTTCGACTACACCTCGAGCTTCGCCCCTGGCGCCACGGTGCTCGGTGTTCTCTATAAGGATTCGGTTGGGCCGGCAGCAGCCACTGCGGCAGAGCTCGGCGCAACCTGGGTAACGCTGATTGACACCGATGGCGCCATTGCCGCGCAGGTGCCAGTGAATGCGGCGCCCCTCACCCTGCTCCTTGACGCAAACGGGGTGGTACTCGACTACCGCGTTGGGCCGTTCACCAGCGTTGCAGAGATTGCCGCCTTCGCCGACGGCCCATAGGTGGGCGTGGCCCGATACGGGGTTGGTGTTGTGTTGGTTGCGGGGGATGGATTCGAACCACCGACCTTCGGGTTATGAGCCCGACGAGCTGCCACTGCTCCACCCCGCTCGCGAAGTATCGGCAGCGCGGGGCAAATCGTCAAATGCGCAGCTTATTCCCCGTATTCCACTGGGAGCCCCGCGGCCTCCCAGTCGGAGATGCCGCCCGCGAGGTTCGCGACGTTCGTGCGGCCGGCGGTGCGCAGCGCTAGCGCCGCCTGACCTGAGCGACCACCGGAGCGACATTGCATGATCAGCGCCCGACCTGCAGGGATCTCTTCTTGACGTGCCACAAACTGCGAGAGCGGAATCAGCATCGCACCAGGGATGTGCACCTCGTTCCACTCCGACTCTTCACGAACATCGATCAGGAGTGGGGCATCAGGTCCTTCGAGGAGTGCCGCCGCCTCTGCCGGGGTGAGTGTCAGCGGGAGATCGCTCACTACCGCTCGCCCTCCGCTTGTGCGGCCAGGCGGCGCAGGAACTCAGCGACGGGGAGGCGCGAGCCATACCCGTCTCCCATGTTGTGGGCGAAGAGCACCTCATCGCCATCTCCCTCCTCCCAGCAGAGCAGGAACGGAAGGCCGAAGGCGATCGCCGGAAAGTCGACAAGGCCGCGATCAATATCTCGAAGCTCAACGCCTCGGCCGGTGACTCGGTCGACGCTCGCCTGCATCTGATCCACCGCCGCCCGAATGCGCATCTCAACGACCGAGCTGCTCGCCAGCGCGTCGCGGAGGGCTGGGTCGAGATCGGCCGGCTGCAGCTGATTCTGGTCGGCGCCCCCTGGTAGGGCACCCATGCGCTCGAGGCGGCGGAGGCGCAGCAGGTCGTCCTTCATGCGCTCGAGTTCGATGCGCTGGTCGCGCAGGAGAGCGATGATCGGGCGCAGCCCAGCCAACTCCTTCGTCGCCGCATCAATGGTCCACGAGCGCCTCATGACCGTATTCTCCCACGCCCAGGGCTCGTAACGCGGCCCGCCGTGGGAGAATCTGCGCGGGCCGGTAGCTCAGCGGTAGAGCAGGGGTCTTTTAAACCCTTGGTCGCGGGTTCGAACCCCGCTCGGCTCACCAAACGTTTCGGGTCAGGTCAGCGGCTGCGCAGCTTCCCAACGCCGAAGAAGATCAGCGCAACCACGTACCCACCAACGATCACCTCGCCCATCAGCGTGAGCACAAACGGGTAGCCGTACTCAATGACGTCAAAGAACGGGTACGGATAGACCGACGCGTACGCGCCGTGCGCCAGCGTGTAGACCAGATAGCCAATCGGAATGATGAAGACGCGGAACGTATCGCCGAATGGGAAGCGACCACGTGGGCCAGCGATACCCCAGACAAGGATCGTGATGATCGGCGTGAGGTAGTGCTCAAAGAGATTCGAGACGGCGTATGGGCCCTGTGGGTTCGCCCCACCCGCAAGGAGCAGGTGATAGAGCACCATCGTCATAGTGATCATGAGGAGCCCGGTGTTGCGCAGCCAATCAAAGAGACGACCAACCCGCTGTGGATTGCGGTACAGCAACGTCAACGTCACCGCAACCAGAAGGTTGGACCACGTGGTGAAATATCCATGCGAATCAAATGCGCGTCCAATCGCACCCGCGAGCCCATCGGCACTGCCACCGAACATGTGCGAGCTAGGTTCGTAGCGCCCACTCGGCGGTACGAGCTGCAGAAGATTGGTGATCTCGGCGACGCCGTAGCCGAACCAGGCGGCGAGGGCGTTGATGCCGAAGAGGCGCTTTGCGGTTGCTGTATTCATGTTTCCTCCCACTACACACCCGGGCAGGTGTTTCGCGGAAGTATACGGCGGCGGGAGGCTAGGTTAGCGGGCGGATGCGCCCTTGCGGCCGAGCTTCGCGCCAACCCACGCACGGAAGCGCTCCCGCTGGCCATACGCCACGGCGGCGCCGAGCATGATCACGAAGTTCAGGGTCCAGGCGCCAGCGGCGGAGAGGAAGCCGATCTGCTGGCCAACCTCACCCTGGAGGGCCAAGCCAGGAACGGTGAGGCCGAAGAGACCGACGCGGAAGACCGGCGCCTTGAGCGATGTGCCGGCAGAGAGTGCGCCCGCGCTATATGCGCCAGCAGCATCGGCGCCACCGAGCAGAATCGCGTGCGCACCAATAACCACGCCGCTCGCACCGACTCGTGCGCCGTCGGCCGGGAGGTTACTCAGCTCTACTGATGTCCACTTGGTAACACCTGTTGCGGCGACTGGCGCTGCCCACAGCACGCTTGATGTTGCCGCTCCATCGATCGTGCCGCCTGCGACGTAGAGGGTGCCGTTGGCGCTCCACAGCGCAGCGCCGTCGCGTGGGGTTGGCAGGTTGCCTTCTTGTGGCCCTCCATCCCAGCGGTAGATCGTGCCAATCTCGGCATCACCTTGGTCAGGATTTACGACCGGTGCGCTGTGGCCTCCGACTGCAGGGGCAACGGCGATGTCGCCGCGAACGGCTTCGGCGGCGGGGCCGCTCGCATCGTGGCCGCCCCAGACATAAATCGAATCGCCGACAACCGCCGCCGCGGCAAAGCTGCGCGGTTCCGGAAGATCCATAAAGGTCACCCACGGCTCAAGTTCGCCGCTTGCACCGAGCTTCGCCTTCCAGACGGTGGTCGTAGGTGAACGATCGGTTCCTTCGCCGCCGAGCACCACGATCCCGTCAGAGACGACGGTGATCGACGCGCCAGATCGTGCGGCAGGTAACTCCAGCGCATCGAGGCGCTCCCATGCAGTGATGAGACCAGTCGTTGCATCTGGCGTTCCAACGTAGACCGATGCGGTGGCAGGTGTGATGTCTGATGCACCACCAATGACGTACGCCTTGCCCGCAAAGAAGGCAACCGCGGCATGTGCGCGTGCCTCTGGAAGTGACGTGCCGGCGGACCAGGCGCTCAGCCCCGCGGCATCGATGGTCGCAACGGAGACGTTTGTAGTGGCGAGGCGCGGTGCGCCGCTCGTGCCGCCGACGTAATAGAGATGTGATCCAGCCTGTAGCAGGGAGCCATCAACGCCATCGCCTGGCAGATCGGCCTCGGTGGCGCTCTTCCATGGGATGAGTGCGCCGGCGGGAGCTGGGCATGGGAGCCCCTCGTTCTCCGCAGGGCAGATGTTTACGAGGGAGGCAAGGTTGAGTCCAAGCTCAACGGTTGGCGAAACGGTGAGGTAGTAGGCGCGGTCTGGGATGTAGCCGAGCATCAGGATGATGACGAGTGTCCAGAGCACCGATCGAACGCCCGCCCAGCCCCAACCATTGGCGTCGAGCAGGCCGAAGAGCACGCGTCGCGGCGCAACGGCTCCTGGACCAAGTGCTCGTGGATCGTTGCTGCCGCTCATCACTTCACCGTCAAGGTGCCGACCATGTTTGGATGCACGGTGCAGACAAAGGCGTACGTTCCAGCGGTGAGGGCGGGCACGCTATAGGTGCGTGTGCCGATGCCAGGGAAGATCTCGCCCTTGAAGACTTCCGTTCCTGTTGCGGTGTCCTTATGGATTGCCACGTTGTGCGGAATGCCCGCATCTTGATTATCGAAGACGATGCTGAAGGCCTTCCCCGCCGCAACGGTGAGTGATGCGAGGTCAAACTTCACCCCCATCGCCACGATGGTAAAGCTCTCGCCTGCCACCATCGATGGTGTTGGGGTCGCTGGCCCGGTCGGCGTTGGCGAGACAGCGAAGGCGTCCTGCCAGCAGGCGGGCACCGGCGTAGCATCGGCCGCGGGTGCGTAAGCCGCGTCACGCCAACCAGTGACTGCGACCATCTCGCCGGTGGCCGGATCCCGCACCTCAATGGTGTCGGTATTGGTGGCGCGAATCCAGGCGATCAGCTCCTCAATCTCGCGGTAGTTGAGCGGACCACCGTTGGTGTCGGCCCAGACGCCCATCAGAGACTTGGCGTCGCCGCAGACGTAGCGACCGCCGACGGTGAGAACGTTCTTCAGGTACTGCGGCGTGAGGTGGGCGAGTAGCTTCCCCTGGTCGTTGAGGATCGGTCCGATGCCACCCTGGCCTTGTGCGCCGTGGCAGCGCGCGCAGTTCGCTTCGAACAGGTTGTAGCCGCGCTTCACCGTCTCCAAATACTGCTCGCGCTTCGCTGCGTCGAGTCGCGACGAGCCGGTCACGCCAGGGAGCCCCTGGTCGTAGAAGGCGTAGACGATCACGAAGAGGGTGACGATGGCGATACCGAGCAGGGCCGCCATGCGCGAGGAGCCGCTCTGGTTGACGATCTTGGCGGCGCGCTCGGCGGTCAGGCCATGCGTTTGAACCTGGCTTGGGCTCGAAAGGCGTGGCACCGGCGTGCTCACCTTCTCGCTCGGCACTGGGAGCTGCTTCTCGTCGCTCATTTAGATGCACCCCGTAGCGGCGCGTGGGGCTTCAATTCCTGGCGTGCCGATCGCGAGTGGCACAGTACCGAGATTGATCTTGCCGGTGTCGAGGGTCAGGACGCCGTCGCTGTCGACCACCGCAGCGAAGCGGTCCATGCCGCGCGGCGCGGGACCGAGACCCTGGGCCTTGGTGCCGAGTCGGTCGTAGCGGCTGCCGTGGCAAGCACACTCGAGCCAATAGGTCTTGATGCAGGGGTTTGGCTTGCAGCCGAGGTGTGGGCAGCGCTGATAGAGGGCGCGCACATTCAGTGCGGTGCCGTCGCCAGTTGGGTCTTCACCTGGCACAAACTCTTGGCGGTTCGGATCGACGAGCATGATGAAGGCGCGCGCATCTTGCACATAAGCTGGGTAGCCCTCTTTGATTGGGAGGCCCGCGTTGGCGTCGATCAGTGACTTCAGGGTGCCGACGCGAATCTTGCCGCCGAAGCCGCCCTCAAGGTTTGGCCAGAGGAAGCCGAGTGTGCCCGCGGTGACTTCGAGCAACCAGAGTGCGAAGCCGGCGCCAATGGTGGTGCGCAGCAGTCGGCGGCGCGAGATCCCCTTCACCTCTTCGTGGCGCAGCGCCTTAATGGTTTGCGCGGTAAGGGCTTTCGGCTGATCGCTCGGTTCAACGCCGTAATGACTCACTGCGTTCCTCCGATCACAAGCTAAAGAAGAAGCCGGTTGACCACGGCAGAATGAAGGAGTAGCCAGGACCGCGGAAGAAGATGCCGATGAAGGTCACGGTGAGGCCGAGTGCCCAGAGCACCGAGAAGAGGGTCACTTCCAGCTTGCGATCCGATGGCTTCGTGCTGTGGAGGTTGCGGCGATCGAGATACGGAATCAGTGCCGAGCCAACGAGCACGGCGGCTGGCGTGAGTGCGCCGGCAACAGTTGGGTGGAAGTAGGCGAGCAGCTCTTGTAGGCCCAAGAAGTACCACGGCGCCTTCGCCACGGCTGGCGTGACGTTCGGGTTGGCAAGCTCTTCGAGCGGTGCATTAATGAAGAGGCCGAGCAGGAGCAGGAAGATGCTCATCGCCACCGCCGCCAAGAACTCGATCGTGAGAAGGTGCGGCCAGGTCATGACCGTGTCATCTGGCTCCTTCTGTACGCGCACAACGGCGTCTTGCTTGACGAGGGCGAGGAGTCGGTACGGTCGCGCCGCCATCGGTACGCGCTGCTTGTCGATCTCCGTCTGGCGCGACGGATCTACTGGCAGGGAGCTCGCTGGTCGCTGCTCGTCACTCATAGATCACAGTGGTCCGCTGATGCCGCCGTCCTTGCGGATCCGCCAGAAGTGGACCGCGAGGAAGACTGCCGCCAAGAGTGGGAAGACCATCACGTGCAACACGTAGAAGCGGAGCAGCGTGTTCTGTCCAACCTCAAGGCCACCGAGCAAGAGGAGCTTCGATGGGGTGTTGAGGAGCGGCGCGTAGCCAGCCATGTTCGAGCCGATGGTGATCGCCCAGTAGGCAATCTGGTCCCACGGCAGCAGGTAGCCGGTGAAGCTGAGCATCAACGTCAGGAAGAGCAAGATCACGCCAACGACCCAGTTGAATTCGCGTGGTGGCTTGTAGGCGCCGTGATAGAAGACGCGCATCATGTGTAAGAAGACGAAGAAGACCATGAGGTGTGCGCCCCATCGGTGAATGTTGCGCGTGATCTGCCCGAACGGAATGATCGTTTGAATCCTGAGGATGTCGGAGTACGCCTGCGTTGCTGATGGGGCGTAGAAGAACATCAGGTAGACGCCCGTCACCGTGAGAACGAGGAAGAGGAAGAAGCTCAAGCCGCCGAGGCAGAAGGTGTAGGCGAACTTCACCGCGTGCTGGCGAACCCGCACTGGGTGAAGGTGCAAGAAGACGTTGTTCATCACCGCATAGGCGCGGCTGCGCTCGTCGTTCGGATAGGAGTTGCGGAAGATAGAGCGCCAGGCTGCCGACCTGCGAACCGCCTGATCGACCCTCGCCAGTAGGCTCACTGTGCCCCTCCCGCTACGCCGGCAACGCCGGCCAACTGCCCATCTCGATAGGACTCCTTATAGAGGCGTCCGTCCGAGCTGATCTCTTGTAGTTCGAACCTCTCCATCGTAATGGCGTCGAAGGGACAGCGCTTTACGCAGAGGGCGCAGCGGATGCAGCGCTCCTCATCCAGGAGCATTGCCCCACCGTTCTCCCAGCCGTAGGCCTCGGAAAGCTCGGGGAGGGCGCCCTCAGACTTGAGCTGGTTGATGTCCACCATATGGATGACCCCCTCAGGGCAGACGTCGGCGCAGGCGCCGCAGAGGACGCAGCGCATCGGGTCAAACCAGATGTTGTAGTTACACATGAGGCAGCGGGTGCTCTCGGCGACCGCCTGCTGGGCGCCGTAGCCGAGCTCGACCTGGGTGGTGAAGTTCTCGATCGGGTCCCCCGATGGGAGGCGTGCCGCCAACGGCAGCACCGGAATGTGCTGGCGTGGGATGCGATCGTAGAACTCGGGCATCTCATGGCGCCAGGAGCTGGTGATCTTCACGTAGGCGTCGACGGTGATCTCGGCCTGCCCGTCGAGGTAGCGGTCGATGGCGTAGGCGCACTTCTTGGCGTGGCCCGCCGCCTCGATCATGGTGGCGGGGCCTGTGACGAAGTCGCCGCAGGCCCAGACGCCCTTCATGTTGGTGGCGTAGGTGGCCGGGTCAACCTTGACGCGACCGCGCGCAACTTCGAAGGTGCTCTCAACTGGGAGGAAGCCGAGCTCGGCGGCCTGCGACACCGCTGGAATCACGGTGTCGGCGGGAAGAATGAACTCGGAGCCTTCAATTGGCACTGGACTGCGACGACCCGATGCGTCTGGCTCGCCAAGACGATTCTTGATCATGCGCACGCCGGTGATGTTGCCGTTCTCGCCGATCAGTTCGAGTGGCGAAACGAGGAAGTCCATGCGCACACCCTCGCGCTCCGTCTCGCCGAGCTCCTCTTCATCAACGACAAGCTCGGATCGCGTGCGGCGATAGGCGATGGTGACGCGCTCGGCGCCGTGACGGAGCGAGGTGCGCGAGCAATCCATCGCGGTGTAACCACCACCGATGACGACAACATCCTTACCAACGCTGAGTGGCTTGCCGAGGTTCGCATCTTTCATGAAGTCCACGCCGTAGACGAGGCCGTTCAGGTCGGCGCCCGGAACGTCAAGGGCGACGGCGTTCATCGCGCCGGCGCAGATGGCAATCGCGTTGTACTGCTGCTGCAACTGCTCAAAGGTGATGTCGCGACCAACCTCGGTGTTGTAGACGAACTTCACGCCGAGTCGCTCGATGAGGCGCACGTCGGTCTCAATTGCTTCGCGCGGAAGTCGGAAGGCGGGAACGCCGATGAGCATCGTGCCGCCGCCGTACGGGAGGCTGTCATAGACGGTGACCTGGTAGCCCTTCACGGCGAGCTCGCGCGCAACGGAGAGGCCGGCGGGGCCGGCACCGATCACGGCGACGCTCTCGGCACGTGGTGTGATCTCTGGTGCAACGTCGGGGATGCCCGACGCGGCGTGCCACTCCACCAGGAAGCGCTTCATCGCGCGAATCGCGAGTGGTCGATCGATGTCGCCGCGACGGCAGGCGCGCTCACACGGTGCGGAACAGACGTACGAACACATGGCGGCAATCGGGTTTGGTTCGCGGGAGAGGAGGTAGCCCTCTTCAAAGCGACCTTCGGCAGCAAGGTTGAGGTAGCCGCGGCAGTTGGTGCCGACGGGGCAGGCCTCTTGGCACTCGATATTGCACTGGAGCCAGGAGGCGTCTACCGGCTGGACCAGGAAGTCCTGCGTTTCAAGCGTCACAGTGAGCCTTTCGGTGTTGCCGTGGGTCATTGCTTGCAGGGTCAAGGGTAGCAGGGGCTCTCGTGGAGCGTGCTCAACGAGATAGTTGCAATCTGGTCGCTTTTTCTTGTGCGGAAGGTGAATCTCTGCCAGAATCGCCGCCTAAGGCGGTGCCGGCGTCCCCCCAAAGGCACCGCCTTTTATCCCCTCTGGCTGATGATCTCCGCAAGCACCTCTGCCGCATGCCCGGTCGGCGTGACGCTCTCCCAAACCTTCGCCACGCGGCCCTCTGGGTTGATCAAGAAGGTGACTCGGTGGGTGCTCATGAAGCTCTTCCCCATCATCTGCTTCTCGCCCCAGACGCCGTACGCCTCGGCGACCTGGTGGTCGAGGTCGGAGAGGATCGGGAAGTTCAGCGAGAACTTGTCGCGGAAGGCGGCCTTGCTCGACTGGTCATCGGGGCTCACCCCCCACACCAGTGCGCCCGCCTGCTGCAGCGCCGACTCCGCATCGCGGAACTCGCAGGCCTCAATGGTGCAGCCTGGGGTGTCGTCCTTCGGATAGAAGTAGATGACCAACCACTTACCGCGCGCAGCGAGGGTGCTGTGCTCGTTGCCGGCGGCGTCGCGCATGCTGAAGGCGGGGGCTTCGCTACCAACGGGCGGGAACGCTTTGAATGGACTCATGCGCCGAGTATAGCCTCGGCAACGGCGCGCGCAACGGAGACAAGCAGACTGCCAACGCTGAGGCTCAGGATTAAGAGGTCAGCACGACCAAACCGGGACGGTCGTCGACGTGTTGGCGGCATCTGACGCGTAGGCAGGCGTACGCCGCGAACCTCCAAGGCGATCGCTAGCTGTGGCACCGCGCGAATCACGGAGTCGAACATGTCCACAAGGAGCAGCGGGTCTGCGCCGCGTCGAGTCAGTCGACGAATTGCGCGGCGTTCGCGCGCCTCATCACGCAGTGTGGGAATGTGCGCGGCGGTGGCGAGCAGCGCCATCGTTGGCGCAAATGGTGCGCGAAGTTTTTCAATAAACGCGTCAGCCATGCGCAACGGCTCAAACGGACGCAAGAGTACGAGGCTTCCTGCGGCAAAGGCGAGGAGCCGCGTGCCAGCACCAACCGCCTCTTCAACTGATGCGCCGCCGAAGAGATTGGCGAGCACAATCCCAGCGAGTGCTGGCGTGAGCGCCAAGGCGAGACGCAGCGTTGCGAGAACCTGCACGCCGGAGACCCACGCCACCACAAGCACGGGGAGGGCGATCGCCGCCTGCGCCACCGGCGTCGCTGGGCTCGCAATCGAGAGGGCGAACCAGAAGAGGGCGAGGCCGAGGCGCGTAAGTGGGTTCGCTGTGCCGATCAGTCGTCGGCCGAGCTCTGGTGAGAGGAGACGCTCAGCACTCTCAGCGACTCGCGCCGCTGGCGCTGGCAGGAGCGCCGCGAGGCCACCTTCTACCGGCTCAACGCTGGTCCCTGTCTCTTCCGGGTGACGCACATGCCGGAGTGGCCGCGCATCTGGGTGGCTCAAGGCACTCAGCCGTGGGTCGTGCGTGGCGATCAGTACGGCACTCGTGCTGAGCAGCTCCCGGTCGCGCAGGACATCGCAGAGCGCCGCTACGCGCGCATCATCAAGACCGCCACTCGGTTCGTCGAGCAGGAGTAGATCTGGGGCTGCGGCAAGTGTCACAACGATCGCAAGGCGGCGACGCTCACCGTCGGAGAGTCGCCCTGGTGATGCGTCCAACAGATGAGTGACGTCGAGGCGCTGGGCGATCGTCTCCGCGCGAGCACCGTCACTCGGCGCGATCTGCGCGCGCGCCGGTCGCGCACCAAGAAGAAGGCCCGAGTCTTGCGGTGCGAATCTAATCCGTAGGTCGGGTGCAGCGATGCGTTCACCCGCGTCGAGTAGGAGTGTCCCCGCAACGAGATGCAGCAGTGTGGACTTGCCGCTCCCCGTGTCGCCGGTGAGCAGTGTGGTGGTGCCGCGCATCACGGCAAGGCTGGATGGCCCTACAGTGCGGTCCGCTGCTGTGGCGCGCACGAGCTGCACGATCGGTGCACCACCCTTGTCGTCGCTGTGAATCTCCCTCCACGCAAGAGCGGTCGCTGTTGCCGCTGCTGTCGCGACGACCCTGCCGCCATCGAGTCGTAGGTGCTGCGCCGTTGCGGAGACCAGCAGAGAAAGATCATGTGCCGCAATCACGCGCGTCGCACCGCTCTCGCGCAACGTTGCTGCCAAGCGCTCTGACGATCGCGCATCAAGTCCGCCGAGCGGCTCGTCGGCGATCAGCAGATCAGGCGATGCGACCAGGGCGACGAGTGCCGCTGCTGCCGCTCGTTCACCGCCACTGAAGGTGGTCAGGCTGCGATCGATCAGGGCAACGTCAACGGCGGCGTCGCGCGCGGATCGCTCAATGTGCGAGCGCATTTCTTCGGCGGGAACCCCTCGCGACTCGAGCGGGAGCGCCGCATCATCAAGAAGGAGTGGGAGCGCATAGGTGGGGGCGGGGCCCGCCGCCACGAAGCCGAGTCGCTCGCTCAGTCCGCGCGGGATCCCCGACTCCGTTGCTGCGGCGGCGACGAGGTCAACTCCACCCACCCGAAGCGTTCCGCGCAGCTCTCCTGGCAGTACCGTGCCGAGCAGCCCAGCGATCGCCCGCAAGAGGGTGCTCTTGCCCGCACCTGATGCGCCGCTAATAAGGAGCAGCCCGCCCGCGGACAGGCTGATCGACGTTCCGCGCAGGTCGAGCGTGAGGCGATCGGACCCGGCCGGGCGCCAGGTGAGATCGGCGATCTCTATTGAGAGCGACGGCACGCCGTTAGGACCCGATCAGGTCGAGCGCACCGCTGCGTCGAAGTGCGGCGCGCAAGAGCAGCGCTCCGAAGCCACCGATGATCGCCGCGCTCACCACCATCGCCGCCACTAGCGCTGATGCGAAGGAAGTGGTCACGTCGGGGAAGTAGAGCGGCAGATCGTGCAGCGCCATGCCAACCCCTGAAAGCGCACCAGCGACGAGCGCCACGCGCCAGCCGGCGACGCGATATCCCACGGCGGCGAAGGCGAGCTCGGCGCCGATCCCCTGCGCCGCGCCAGAGAAGATCGCGTCAACCGACCACTGACTCGCAAGCAAGAATGAGACGGAGGCGGCGATCATCTCACCGGCGAGTGCCGCGCCTGGTCGTCGCACGATGAGTCCCGCGAGTGGCCCCGCAATCACCCACGTGCCAGCGAACAGCAGGTATTGCAGCGGCAGTACGGCGGCGAAGAGTGGCGATGCGGCACCCCACACCAGATTCCATCCAGCGAAGAGCACGCCTGAGGCAATACCGATCGTTGCCACGGTGACGAGATCCATCAGGCCCCACGAACGCTTCATGCTGCGCCTCCCCCTTCACTCACCAGCACGGCACCATTGTGGGCCGTGATAACTGACTCTTCGGCGGTTGCCTCATTAGAAATGCCGCGCGTACTGCCAGCAACCAGGACTGCAGAATCAAGCGGCCAGCGCACACCCGTGGCAGAGACGGTCGCGTCGCCACCCCACGGTGTGATCGAAAGAATGCGACCAGGTGCGCCGCGCAAGCTGAGCGCTGCACCACTTCGCAGCAGTTGCGTCCGAATCTGCTCATCGAGAATCACCACACCAACAGCGCTGCAACGCGGGTGCGCCAACAGCGCGAGGGTGCCGATGGCGTGATCGCTGCGACCACCCCAGGTGCAGAGGAGCGTGACCTCAGTGGCGCCAGCATCAAGTGCCGCAAGGAGTGCGAGCTCGGTATCGGTCGCATCCTTATTCGTTGGGAAGCGCGAAACGGTTACTCCCGCCGCCTCAAGTTCGTCGACATCGCCAGCGCTCAACGAATCAAAATCGCCGACAACCTGGTGCAGTGGTAGGCCGAGCGGAGCCGCGTGGCGGGCGCCACCATCAGCAGCGACGACAAGTGAAGCAGAGCGCCATCCGGGCCAGTGGGCATCGAGCAGCGCCGCGTCGGGTCGATCGCCCCCCGCAAGAATCAACGCGCGCACAGATACCTCGCTCTCTATCGCGCGGGGTACACCTGCGTCCTCCCTTCGCCGGCATGACCCGGATCAGGTTCGTAGGGTTCGCGGACCATCCGCATCTCAGCGCCCGATGGCGCTCCCCTGTCGCGATGCGGTGAGTCTAGCGCCTCGACCCGTCGAGAAGCGCGGCAACCCAGGCGGCAACGGAGGGGGCATGCTCGTGCGCATCGGCCTCGTAGAAGTCGTCGGGGTGAAAGAAGGGTGAGTGAATGCCAACAGCATGGACACCTGCGGCGCGCGCCATGCGGACGTCGTCGAGGGTGTCGCCGAGGTAGGCCGTTTCGGCGGGCGTAGTCGCGTGGCCGAGCGCGGCGAGCCCGCGGCGGAGTGGCGCAGGATCGGGCTTCTGCTCAACCGCGTCATCGCCGTAGACTGCCGAGCCGATCAGGTCGGCGACGCCGGTGCGGCGGAGCTGCCCGGCGACGACCTTGCGATCGCCGGCGGTGACGACACCGAGCGGGATCCCCGCGGCGACGAGTCGCTCCAGCGCCGGGTAGGCGCCAGGGAGGAGTTCCGCGTCGTGCCCCTTATAGGCGCCGTGCCAGACGTCGGCCGCCCCCTCAACAAGGTGTTCGGGAACGCCGAGGGCGGCGTACATGCGACGCCAGTTCGGTGAGAAGGCGGCCCCATACCGTTCGCGGGTGAGGGGTGCGAGGCCGAAGGACTTCATCACCTCAACGTTCGCCTCATAGACGTGCTCAGTCGTATCAATAAGGGTCCCATCCCAGTCGAACAACACGGCCTTCATGGCCTAAGCGTACGTCGCGCCTAGAATCGCTGGGTGAACGAACGTGCGAACGCCCCCATCCCAACCGGAGCCAGTGAGCCGAAGAGTCGTATCAGCGACTTCCCGGGCGGCCTGCGCGTTCGCGCAACCTGGGGGAGCAGCGGCCAGGCCGCCGCGGTCTTCGCCCTCTCCGAAGTCGGCGCCACCCTCGTCGACCACGGCGCGCTGGGGGCTGGCGCGGAGGGCGATCCCGATCGACTCTGCCGCATGGAGCTGCGCGTCGAAACGCCTGGCGGCGCCTGGGCGGTACGACTCGCCACCGTCATCTACGACGAGCCGCGCGCCATTCATTGGGACGATTCGCAACTCTTTGTTGTCGGGTACGGCTTCACCGTCTACGCCTTTGGCGCGCGCACCGGCGCACTCGCCTGGAGCCATCAGACCGGCACCCCTGTTGTTGAGCTGATTGCATCGCCACGCTTCGGTCACGTCATTGTGCAAAGCGAAGTTGAGACCTGGGCGATTCGCGGCGATGGCGAAGTGCGCTGGCGCCTCGCACACAGCGATGTTGTTGGTGCCGCCGAGCTGATCGGCGGTCGACTCATCCTCACCAGCATTAACGGCGATGTACAGGCGATTGATCCTGATAGCGGCAAGCAGGGCTCATGAACCTGATCGCACTGGTCGGCGCCACACTGATCGTTTTCGGACTGCTCCTCTCGCGACGCACTGATGTGCGCACGCGCGCAGGGCAACTGCTTGCTGGCCTCTCGCCCATCACCCCGACTGAGGCACTCCGCCTTGCGGCGCTGCGTGGTGCATCGGCACCGTATCTCGCCATCAAGGGGAGCATCGACGCGCCGGAGATCTTTGAAGACGAGAATCACCGGCCGCTCGTCTACCGCCGCGAACGCGTCTCCATTGCCGATGAGCAGGGCTGGCGAGTGATCGATGAGGCCGTGCGCAGCCTCCCCTTTGTTATTAGTGATGCGAGTAGCGCCATCAACGTCTCCACCGCCGATCTCGCCGAAGGGCTTGTCGTCGTCGAGCGACGCTGGGAGGGGAGCGTTGCGGAGCTCCATGCGGCCGGTCGCGAATATCAGAGCCCTGAGACGGCAGGGCTCGTTGCGGCGATTGCGGCGAGCGATCCAACGCGTGGCGCACGCGTCGGCCTGGAGCAGATCAGCAACCTCGATCGCGCAACCGCGGCGGGTCAGCTCGTTGACGGTGAGTTGAGGGCTGGCGCCGGTCGACCGCTCGTGGTCACCACCCTTGAGCGTGCTGAGGCGCTGCGACTCCTCGGCGGCGAGGGGCGCGGACGACTCGCCAGTAGCACGGCGGCGCTCGCCCTCTTGGCACTGGGCCTCCTGCTGCTCCTCGGGGGGGTCGCCCTTGCGCTCGCCACGCCCGCGCTCGGCGCCGACGCGGCGAGCCCCTCCCCCACACCGACCCCGAATCCAGAGTCGGGCGACGCGCGGAACGGCGGGGTCGGCGTTGGGCCCGGCGGACTGCTCGGCCTCGTGATGATGTTCGCCCTCCCCCTCCTCCTCGCCGCCGTCGTCGTGCTGGTCACGCGACTGGCGACTCGTCAACGCCGCTAACCCAGTACGATCGCGCCATGACCACCAAGCCGTACGACGTCAACGCGATTCGCGCGCGATTCCCATCGCTCGCGAACGCCCTCCCTGATGGTCGGCAGCTCAGCTTCCTCGACGGCCCAGCCGGCACCCAGGTGCCACAGGCGGTCATCGATGCGTATCGCGACTTCTTCTTGCACGCCAACGCCAACTCTGGTGGCGCCTTCATCACCTCGCAGCGCCAGCAGCAGGTCGAAGATGAGGCGCACCGCGCCGCCGAAGATCTGCTGAACGCGCCGAAGGAGACGGTCAAGTTCGGTGCAAACATGTCGACGCTCAACTTCCAACTCTCGCGATCGTTGGCGAAGAGCCTCAAGCCGGGTGACGAGGTGATCGTCTCACAGCTCGATCACGACGCGAACTACAGCCCGTGGCTCTGGCTCGCCGAGGACTTCGGCCTCACGCTGAAGGTGATTCCGATCCGCACCAGCGACGCCACCCTCGACATTGAGGCGTACGCCGCGCTGCGCTCGCCGCGCACCAAGATCGTTGCCGTGGGCATGTCGTCAAATGCCGTTGGCACCATCAACCCATCAAAGGAGATCGTTCGCCTCGCCCATGAGGCCGGCGCGCTCACGGTGCTCGACGCGGTCTGCTCGGCGCCGCACTACCCGATTGATGTGCAGGCGCTCGACACCGACTTCCTGCTCTGCTCCCCGTACAAGTTCTACGGCCCGCATGCAGGGCTCCTCTACGGCAAGCTGCCGCTCCTCGAGCGCTTCGGTCGCTATAAGGTGCGCCCTGCCCACGATCTCTGGGAGACGGGAACCCCAAGCTTCGAGGGGATGGCCGGCACCACCGCCGCAATCGACCACATCGCCTGGATCGGCCGCGAGTTTGGGCACACTGGCGCCCCAACTCCCCTCACCGGCCGCCGTGCCGAGATTCGTGCGGGACTGCAGGCGATCACCCTCTACGAGCGTGAACTGATCGTGCATCTGCTTGATCGACTCGCCGAGATCCCAGGGGTCAAGGTCTACGGCATCACCGACCGCGACCAGCTCGATCACCGCACCTCGATCGTCTCGTTCACGATGGAGTGGGCCACCCCAACTGAGGCGGCAACGCATCTCGGCGCCGACGGCATTCAGGTGTGGGATGGCGACTTCTACGCCGTGAATCCTGTCGCAGCACTCGGCCTTACCGAGCGTGGTGGGCTACTGCGCGTTGGGCTCATGTCGTACAACACCGCCGAAGAGATTGACCGACTCATCGCCTCGCTTAAAGAACTCGCGAAAGCTACTGGAGTGCAGATCGGCTGATGAGCGCGCCGCTCATTCTCATCACCGTCGCCGATCATGATGAGCCGGGCGATGTCGCACCGATCCACCTGATCAACGCGCGCTACGCCGACGGCGTACGACGTGCTGGTGGTATTCCGATTCTGATGAGCGCGAACGCCAACGACGAGCAGCGCGCAACCGCATTTGCCACCATGGACGGCCTGCTCCTTTCGGGTGGTGCCGACATTGATCCGGCGCGATACAACGAACCAATCGATGGCGCCATTGGTATTGAGCCGGCACGTGATGCGCTGGAGTGGGCGGCACTCGACGCTGCGGATCGTCGAGGCATTCCGGTGTTTGGCATCTGTCGCGGCCTGCAGTTCTTGAACGTGCATCGCGGCGGTTCACTGCTGCAGCATGTTGAGGGGCAGGTTGGTGCGGCGTATCCGGCAACACCGGCGCTCTCACAT
>Ga0209087_1000915_pt1 | contig 17877 bp, 12 predicted proteins | sample S_130805_EF_Meta_FD_187321 | JGI IMG/M metagenome (GOLD analysis project Ga0209087, IMG submission 187321) | Freshwater microbial communities from Lake Simoncouche, Canada to study carbon cycling - S_130805_EF_MetaG (SPAdes) (version 2) | ecosystem: Environmental > Aquatic > Freshwater > Lake ... | reverse complement strand
TGTTGCTCCAGTTCGCATTGCCACCCGGCGCCGTTACATTCAAAGAGGCAATGAGTCCACAGCCGTCGCTATTTCCGCCCGTTGTTGTGTTGTTATCGGTGTCCGAACCGTTGATCACACCGAATTTACCGTCGAGGTAGTCGTCAAACTTGTAGGACGACAACACGCCGGTGTAGAAGATCGGTAATTGCTGCCAGACTAGGCTGTAGGTGATGTTCATGTTGGCAGGACGCTCGATCACTTCATATCCGAGGATCGAAACGAACCTTCCCACCTTGAAGTCCCAACCGTTGCCCACCGGGGCACGAATGACTGCATAAGCCTGCTCCAAAAAAAGGGCGTTTGAATTTTGGTCATTATTGAGCCCGTCTTGTCCGGTAGTACGGTTGGACAGGTAGTTCGCATCCTCACCGATCATCACATCGGTACGAAATCCAGCCTGAGCCTTATTCTCCGAGGTCAAAGCCTTTTCCAGGGCGATTTTGACCGCATAGAGGTTGAAGTCCCCTTTCGCGGCAGTGTCAGAGCCGATACGGCCTGCGACATTGCTCGTACCACTTGATGAACCGGTAAAGTTATAGCTGTATCCGGTATCGACATAGCCAGAGAGCTTGACCCCCTTCTGAGCTGTCTCGACGAAGGTATTTTGCACCATCTTTTTGGTGTCTTGAGCGGAAGCTTCCGGGTAGCTGTCCGCGACGGACAAGCTGGCTACGGCCACAAGCACGGCGAGAATCCGTGTAATATTCTCAATCATTTATCCATATATCCAATGGTTTGTGCTCGCAAGACGACGTGATTCTTGGCCCAGGTGAATCGTCAAGCGCCCTAATCTGCCCCAACCAGAATCGTTGAATCAATATACCCTGAGTGTTTTGGAAGCTGTTTGACAAACATGTGTATGTGCAAGTTTTTCATGTCACGGCAGATCTTAATCCCTACTCAGCATTGTAAGGAGCCGACCTTTACCCGATTTTCTTCAACCCCTCCGCCAGGCGACCCCACAGCTCTTCCATCCCCTTCTCCGTCTCATCCCCCATATGGGAGACTCGGAAGTTGAGCCCTTTCATCTTTCCGTATCCTCCGTCAAAAATCGCCCCGTGGGTTTCCTTGAGCCACGCAATCCACTTGGCCACATCCACCCCACGCGTATTTTTTCCACAGGTCAGGCTTAGCGACTCGTATCCTTTCTCAGGAAACACCTCGAACCCATTTGCGGCCAGCCACGCCCGACCCCGCTCCGCATTTTTCCGATGGCGTTCATGCCTTTGGACGATTCCCTCTTTTGCAATCTCCGCCAACTTAACCTCCAACGCATAGAGATGGGAGATGGACGGCGTGCAGGGGGTCATGTTGCTTTCTGCCTGTTTTCGGAATTCAAGAAAATCGTAGTAGTAACCCCGATCCTTTACCTTCTCCGACCGCGCGTAGGCCCGCTCACTTACGGAAAAGAGGGAGGCACCAGGAGGCAAGGCCAACGCTTTCTGTGTTCCGCACAACATCACGTCCAACCCCAACTCATCAAAAGGAATCGGCATCACGCTGAACGAAGAAACGGTATCCGTAATGAGCATCACATCTGGAAATTTGGTTCGGACCAGCTTCGCAATCTCAGCGAGCGGACTCAAAACTCCCGTGGAAGTCTCGTGATGAATTAAAGTCAGCGCATCATACCCACCCTTCGAAAGCTCTTTCTCAATCATCTCAGGCTTGATCGCCATGCCCCACTCCACTTGGACCTTACCCGCATCTTTTCCGCACTTCTGCGCAACATCGAACCACTTATCGGAAAAAGCCCCGTTCATACAAACCAACACCTTTTTTTGGACCAGATTCCTCAGAGCAGCTTCCATTACAGACCACGCCGACCCCGTCCCTAAGAATACAGGCTGTTGAGTCTGAAATAGTTGCCGAAGGCCGGGCTGTACCCTCGCGTAGAGCTCCTGAAAGCCCTTTCCGCGGTGCCCAATCATCGGCTTGGCGAATGCCTCCAGAACAGAAGGGGAGATTTCGACAGGTCCAGGGATATATAATTTGATGTGAGACATAAATAGGGTAGATAGGGGAACTATGCATTTGCGCAAACACAACCTTCTCGTTCTTGGGTATATCCTCTTGGCGAGTCCCCTCCCTGCCCAAGTCAACTCACGCGACCCAGGGCGTAGCCCCGACTTCCAAACCACTTGCGACGAAGAGATCAATAATGAGCGGGTCGCCAAGGCTGTCCCTGCGAACGAACCAACACCTGCCCCTTCCACCCCCGCAACTTCTGCCCCTGTCACGACGAATGTTGAGAACTCGAAACTTTCCGTAGATCAGATCATCCAAAACGCCATCCGCAGGGATGAAGAACTTCGAGAACTCCGCGAAGAATATACTTACCAACTCAAACTTGTGACCCAACGCCTCGACGACGACAACAAGGTCATTCCAGACAAAACCAAAACAGTCACCGCCAAGATCAAGCCAGGAAAAGACATCACCTTCAGTGCCGATTTTAACGACGACTCCAAAGACGACGACAGTTCATCACAAAAAACAACTTATGCAGGGGCAACAGGCGGACGAGGAATCCAATCCAAACAGAAAAAGTCGGATGATGATGACGATTCCAATAAGGACGTTGAAGATGCCAAAAAAGTGAATGCAATGTTGGACATGGGGAAAATTGCGCCTCGCTTTAAATATGTCCGCATGCCGGATCAGACACTCAGGGATCGTCCCTGCTTCGTGATTAAGTTTTCACCCAAACCCGACCAACCTTTTAATTCTCGCGAAGAAAAAGTCATCAACAAGGTTGGGGGCTTGATCTGGATCGATCAAAACGATTTCAGCATCATCCAAACAAAAGGAAAATTAACCGAGGAGGTCGATGTAGCTTGGTTCTTAGCGACGATGAAGGGCATGGACTTCAATTATGAAACATCCGAATTATCAGCCATCAATATTCCCGTTCCCTCAGGTTTCTTCATGAGCTTCGACTTAAACATCATGGGTTACCGAATGGCACAAAAACAGGTAAGTCAGATGACGGATTATCAACCGGCCTCCCCCAGTTCTGCAACACCCCCTCCCCCTGCAACTCCGCCCAGCAAGAATCCTTAAGTTCAGTTCGAGCGCTCGATAGGCGCGCGAACCCGATTTCCCCATTCCGTCCAAGATCCGTCGTAGTTTCGTACTTTCTTTCTGCCTAATAAATAGCTCAAGACAAACCAGGTGTGGCTCGACCGTTCCCCGATCCGACAATAGGCAATCACCTCCGTTTCAGGCGACAAAGAACAACCCTCAACATAGATTTTTTCCAACTCCTCCGCTGACTTGAAGGTTCCATCCTCCTTCACCGCCGTTTTCCAAGGAACACTCTTCGCACCAGGGATGTGGCCACCCCGGAGAACTCCCTCCTGCGGATATTCGGGCATATGGGTCACATCACCCTTGAACTCACCGGGGGAACGAACATCGATCAGAGGCAGTTTTTTCTGACTGAAAGCCAAAGCATCTTCGTAAAAAGCCCGAATCTCCGAATCCAACCTACGCGGGGGCACCGGATAGTTTGCCGCAGAAACTTTTACTTTCTCGCGGGTTAAGCTTCTTTTCTCCCCTACCCACTTATCCCGACCCCCGTTCAGAATTCTCACCTTCGTATGACCAAAGAGGCGAAAAGCCCAAAGAGCGTAACATGACCACCAGTTCGACTTATCACCGTAAAAGATCACTGTGGTGTCGGGAGTGATTCCATTCCGTCCACAAAGCTCTGCAAAGGCCTGTGGGCTGATGTAGTCCCGTACCAAGGCATCCTGCAGGTCTCGCCGCCAATCAATATGGACCGCTCCAGGAATGTGCCCGGTATCGTAAAGGAGCACATCCTCATTACTTTCAACTACCCGAATTCCTGGGTCATTCAGATGTTGGGCCAGCCAGTCGGTTTCAACCAAAGCTTCAGGATGAATGTACTCTTTTTTGCTCATAAGTTTGTTTCCTTCGAATCTCCAAGATGCCTTACCGCAAGACCGCGTGCAACCGCACGGCGTGTCATTACCTATCCCTTTGTTTTCTCTTCCTCCAGAAGCGGGAAAAGCGGCTCGATTTTACCTAACGGCCGACCCGTCAGACCGCTCGGCCACTGAGGCCAATCTTTTGCCCGTGCTTCCACACGCCCATCAAATCCAAGTTGCTTCAAACCTGCCTGTGCCGTGGTCGGAATCACACACTCCACCTCCTGCAAGACCAGCTCCAAAACCGCCATCGCATCGGCCAAAGTGGCTCGCAACTCACCAGCCTGGGCAGGATCTTTAGCCAATTTCCACGGCGCTCTGCTCTCAATCATCTGATTGCCTGCCTGCACTGCCTTCCACAGTTCCCCCAATGCCAAATGAATCTGATTCGCCTTCATCAAATCATCCCACTTCCTCAGGGCACCCAACACCGTCGCCCGAAAAGCCAGGGAAACCGCATCCGGTGTCGGCGCATCAGGGATCTTTCCATCAAAATAACGTCCGATCATTGATCCTGCCCTCTGAAGCAAATTCCCCAACTCATGGGCTAACTCCCCTTTACGTCGCGCCGCCAAGGAGGCCTCATCGAAATCCGCATCGTGCCCCAAAGCCATCTCGCGCAAAACATAGTACCGAAACGAATCTGCCCCGTACTTTTCCGCAAGAAGCTTGGGATCCACCACATTGCCTGTTGATTTACTCAGCTTCTCGCTCTTCCTTGTCCAGAATCCGTGGACTAATAGTTTCTGGAAAATAGGCAATCCGAGAGCACGCAACATACAGGGCCAATAAATCCCGTGAGCCGGCACCATGATGTCCTTGCCGATTACGTGAACCGCCGGCACCCAGTTAGCCAACTTCCCCTCACCTTTCCCGGCACCTGTTACATAGTTCAGTAAGGCATCAAACCAGACATACGTCACCTGATTCTCATCAAAGGGGAGTGGGATCCCCCAAGCCAATCTCGCTTTCGGGCGCGAAATACAGAGGTCAGGCAAAGGCTTTTCCAAGGCACCCAGAATTTCCTTCGCACGAAACTCCGGAAAAATGATCTCAGGATTCTTTTGATACAGCTCCTTCAACCAATCCTGATGTTTGGAAAGTTTGAAGAAATAGTTCTCCTCCGTTAGTTCCACGACTTCCCCAAAGATTTCAGGCCAACTACCGTCGGGCTGCCTCTCTTTCTCGGTCAGAAACTGCTCCGCCCTGACACTGTAAAATCCATGAAACGTCCCTTTAACAATGTCCCCCTTGGCATAAAGAAGAGCTAAAACCTCCTGAACTAGTTTCTTGTGTCTGCCTTCAGTCGTTCGCAAATAATCATCCGGCTCAACCCGCAGCTCCTTCCATAGATTTAGAAAATGAACGCTGATGCCGTCGACAAACTCCTGAGGACTCTTGCCAGCTTTTGCGGCGCTCTGCTGAACTTTCTGCCCGTGCTCATCCAAACCACTTAAAAAGCGAACCTTACGGCCCTGCCTTCTTGCATATCGAGCTAAGGTATCCGTCAGGACCTTCTCATAAGCATGCCCCAGATGCGGTTGGGCATTGGCATAATCAATCGCCGTTGTGAGATAGAGGGATTCCATCCTTAATAGTTATACCAGACTGAGAATTCGGATTCGATCAAAGAAGATCCTGCGGATCGACATCCACGGAAACCTGCAGAGAGGAAGGCCACTTCGGAGCCAAAACTTCCCTCTTTAAATCAGCCAAAACGGCTCCCACCTGCTCCACCAGAAGGAATACATGGAAACGGAATCGCCCCTCCACACGCGCAATGGGAGCGGGGCTAGCGTCCGGGACCTCAACTTTATCTCCCCACAGTCCACGGAGCTTTTTTACCACATGCTCTGCCGATGCAAGGGCCTGAGCTTCGCTCGTTCCAGAAAACGAAATCAGTATCGCTCTGCGGAAAGGCGGATATCCGTGTGCCTTACGATACTCCAACTCCTGCTCCCGAAAACCAGTGACATCATGATGCCTCGCGAACTGAATCGCTGGATGAAACGGAGTGTATGTCTGTACAAACACCTCCCCAGCCACCTCTCCCCTTCCTGCCCGACCCGCTACCTGAACCAAAAGCTGAAAAACGCGCTCCGAAGCACGAAAGTCGGGCAAATTCAGAGCCCCGTCGATTCCCACAACTCCCACGCAAGTCACTTTGGGAAAATGAAGCCCCTTCGCAATCATCTGGGTTCCGACCAGAATATCTGTTCTTCCCTCTCGAAAGTCAGCCAAAGCAATCGCATGCGCCCCACGGACTTTCATACTGTCTGAGTCCATCCGAGTAAGTCGGACTCCTGGAATGGCCTCAAGCACCGCCTCTTCCAACCGCTCCGTTCCCGCCCCCGTATACTGCAAAACTGGAGATCCACACTCCCGACACTGGGTTGGCGAAGATCGATCCGCATCGCAGAAGTGGCACCGCATTTTCCCGTCCTGCCGATGGTACGTCATTGGAACTGCACACCGATCACACTCCTCCACTTTTCCACAGTGCGGACACTGAACGCTCGGGGCATAGCCCCGCCTATTTAGGAGGACCAGACTCTGCTCACCTTTCTGAAAACGTTCCCGAAGGGCAGCAATCAGATCTGCAGACAACAGAACCGGACCCTTTCGACGAGTTGAGGTCTCTTTTCGTAAATCCACAACATGAACTTTCGGTAATCGCGCCCCATCCACTCTTTGGGTCAGTCGAACGCGACGATATTTGCCGCGATCCCCATTCCAACCGCTCTCCAAACAGGGAGTCGCACTTCCAAGAATCACCGGCGCCCCCTCCATTCGTCCCCGAACAACTGCCAAATCTCTCGCTTGGTACCGCGGAGATTCGGCCTGCTTGTACCCCCCATCGTGCTCCTCATCTACGACAATCAGCCCCAGATCTTCCAAAGGCGCAAAAAGAGCAGATCGAGCTCCGATGACTACCCGAACCCTGCCTTCACGAATTTCATGCCAAGACTCCCGCCTCTCCGCCACCGTCTGCCCACTATGTAAAACTGCGAGGCGAATCTTTTGACCGATAAGTCGCCCTCGAAATCGGGCAACCGTCTGAGGTGTTAGGGAAATTTCAGGAACCAGAATGATCACGTTTTTTCCCTCTTTTAATGTTGTTTCCATCGCCCTCAGATAAATCTCGGTCTTTCCACTTCCCGTAACGCCCTCCAACAGAATCGGTAGCCCCCCACCCTCTTTTTTTCTCTCCTCTTCCCAAGCCGACATTGCCTCGACCTGCTCCTGTGCTAATTCAGGCCTTGTTTCGGTTCCAGCCCAACCCGTCTCAGGTGCATCCTCAGCACGTACCCACCTTTTTTCAGATCGTTCCGCCAAACCCCGATCGACAAGCGCCCTCCATACCGCGGTTCCCACTCCAGACTCCTTCACCAATGCATTTTGCCATCCGCCCCCACAATGAGTCAGGTAAGCCCAAGCTTTCTCCTGCGCTTTTGCACCCCGAAGGATCTGTCTGGCCATCTCTTCACGACCTTCCACAGGTGAAATCCACCACGCCATCTTTCCACCCCCCTCATGGGATCGGACAGGCCCAGGTAAGATTGCCCGTAGTGCTGCCCCAAGATCACACGCATAATAATCAGCCATCCAGCGTGCTAATCGGCACAGTCCAGCCGGAATCAAAGGCTTCTCGCCTGTAATCTCTTCCACATCCTTAACCCGCTCCACTTCGGGACGGGCAGGAAACTCTACAGCATATGCCATAATACTCTTCCTACCCCAAGGAACCCGTAAACGTTGACCTAACCCAATATTACCCCTTAAACGCTCTGGAATGCTGTAGTCAAAAAGCCGATCCAAACCCAATTCGGGTGCGACTCGCACAAAATGGGACTCTTTCACCCCTAGGCTCTGCTCTCTTTTCATCACTCTGGCAAGTTTTGCCCGCCTTCCCTTTTAAATCAAATTGGATACCATCACTACAATGCTTCTCGCACGTCCGCGGATTCTTGCTGCTCTCATACTGATTTTCGCCCCACTTATACTCATCACCTTCTCTTGGCTTGGAGAGATTCGTCGCTCGCAAGAACTCGAACCTCTTATCGTCCAAGCGGCCAATCGCCATGGTCTCCCCGTCTCCTTGGTTCGTGCCGTAGTGTGGAGGGAGAGCGATTTCAACCCTAAGGCTGTAGGCACCTCGGGTGAGCGCGGACTCATGCAGGTGACCCCGGGAGCGGCTCAAGATTGGGCTCAAGCAACTCGGCAACGATCCTTTCAAAATACCGATCTCTTTGATCCACAAACCAACCTTGCGGCAGGCACTTGGTATCTGAATCGGGCCATCAAGCGCTGGTCGAATGCGGACAGGCCCGAAGTCTTTGCTTTGGCCGAATACAACGCCGGAATCACCCATGCCCGCCGCTGGGCCAAACAAAATGAAACTCTAAACGCTAAGGACTTTATCAATTCGATTGATTTTCCAACCACCCGATCCTACGTGCGATCCATTTTAAAAAGAGCCGAGCTGTACGCATCAGGTAAAAATCCAAGCCCGCTCGAACTGGTAAACCGTCGCCTCGCCTTACAAAAGGAGCGTTGGATCAAAAAATAGGTCGGCTAAGCCAACTGAAGGCCAGCCACGATTCCAGCACCGCGGGAGTACTCCACCGCAGTCATCCGTTTCCGACCCTCCAACTGAACTTCCCTTAAAAGAACTCCCCCTTTCTTCGCCGCCACAAGAATTCCATGAGAATTAATTTCAACAATTTCACCTGGCTTGCCCTTCGCACGCTTCGAAAGAATTACAGAAAAGATTTTTAACATTTTTTGGTCCTTTCCATCAGGAACCCAGGCGTATGCACCCGGCCAAGGCTGCATGGCCCGAATGTGCGCATCGATCTCATCAGGATTCTTGGCCCAATCGATCTTGCCATCCTCTTTTTTCATGCGGGGAGCCACTGAAGCCTCTTGAGAGTTCTGCCTCGTACTCTTTAATTTTCCCTTTTTGGCTCGCTCCAAAAGATACAAGAGCAAGGGACCGGCTTTTTTTGCCAAGCGATCGTGCAGAAGACCCGTTGTTTCCCCAGGCCGGATTCGCGTGGCCACTTTTCCTAGGATGTCCCCGGTATCTAGCCCTTCGTTCATCTGCATGATCGTTACCCCTGTTCGCTTCTGTAAATCCCGTACCGCGGCTGCAATCGGGGAGGCTCCCCGATATTTCGGCAAAAGCGACCCGTGCACATTCCAGCAACCCAATTCAGGTAGCTCTAAAATCGGCTTTTTTAATATCTGACCGTATGCAACGACCACCATTAAATCGGGCTTCTGATAACGAATTTGGCTTAAAGAAGTGGCCGAATTCACATCCTCAGGCTGAAATACGGTCAATTGATGCCGTAAAGCACACTCCTTGATAGGCGAAGCAAGCAGCTTCTGAGCCCGTCCAGCAGGACGATCCGGTTGAGTGATTACAGAGAGAACAAAATGGTTGTCCGAAGCGACCAACGCCTCCAAACAGGGAATCCCGAACTCTCCAGTGCCAGCGAAGACAATCCGCACTCGCTACACGCCCAAGTTGGATAAGGCTTTTTTCGAACGACTCACCTTCGTTGTTTGAACTTGATTCAAAATATCCCGCGTAACCTCAAAGGGAAATTGCTCCGCATCAATCTCCTTAACCGTTTTCTCTCCGTAATATTCCAAAACGGGTTTGGTCTCTTTTTCATACGTTAGAAGCCTGTCGTGAATTACCGCATCACTTGCATCGTCCAAACGATTATCCCTCAGAGCTCTTCTTTTGAGACGGTCTTCTAGCTTCTTCTGGTCATGACAAACCAGATGAAATAAGGCCTCTACTGTTAGGTCATTCACAAGAAGTTTTGCCTGCTCCACATTTCGGGGAATTCCATCCAACACCAAATGATCAATCTCAGGCTTAAATTTTCCAAGGGTAACCAAATGCGCCATGTGCTGCCGCCACAGATCCACTGTCACATCATCAGGTACAAGTTGCCCGGCACTCGAGTACTTTAAAAAGGCTTGGCCCACCTTGGTTCGTAGGTCCATTCCGCGAAAAACATCTCCACAGGAAATATGACAAAAGGCAGGGATTGTCCCCAACACCTTCCCTTGCGTCCCCTTGCCGGAACCAGGCGCCCCGAAGAGTAAGATAGCACGCCAGCGCATCTTCTATTCCTACACCTGATCCCCTGCTTTGTGCAATCCGACAAATCCCCCCCGCGATGCCAGTAACCGCAGGCTATTCAAAACAACAATCACGGTACTGCCCTCATGACCTGCCACCCCCCAAGTCAAAGGGATCGATGCCCCCAAAGCAGCACTCACAAGAAGGACAATTGTACCAAGTGATAGAACCAGATTCTGGGTAATGATCCGGCGCGTCCTTCGGCTTAAATCATAAGCCTCCGCAAAGCTTTCTAATCGATCTCGCATTAAAATAATGTCCGATTCCGCTAAAGCAGCACCCGTTCCCCTCGCTCCCATCGCCACCCCTATCTCAGCTGCCGCCAAACTGGGCGCATCATTCACCCCATCTCCTACCATCGCCACTTTATCCCCCTTACGTGACCAATCCCGAATCGCCTCCACCTTGTCCTCTGGATGCATGCCAAACCGGTAATCTTTCAGCCCTACCTGCTCAGCCACCAGTCGAGCCGCCGCCTCCCGATCCCCTGTCAGCATAGTCACCTTCAATCCTTGAGCAACTAACCACTCCAGTAATGGCCGGCTCGATTTCCGAATCTCATCCTCGAGCAAGATTCTTCCGCGGAGCATTCCCGCGCCAAAAAAGACTTCCGTTACCCCAGGCTTAGGTGCAGGCAAAGAATCCACCCACTTAGCTCCATCAAAAAAAGTTCTCCTCCCCAGTCGACACTCATCTCCGCTCTCTATCTTGCCTTTTAACCCACCCCCAGTAGCAGAGGAAAAGTCCTGGACTTCGGGAATCTGAAACCCCCGCCGACGAGCCTCGCGAACAATCGCCACGGAGACAGGATGAAGCGACTGCACCCCCAATCCAGCCGCTTCCCGAAGTAAGGCATCCTCCGCACCCCCCACAACTTCTACAGCGCGCACTTTCATCTCTCCCGTCGTTAGTGTCCCCGTCTTGTCTAAAGCCACCCGCGTCACACCTCCTAACCGCTCGATCGGGCTTCCACCTCGAAATAGAATCCCCCGCCGTGCCCCTGCAGCAATTCCTGCCAAAATTGCTGAGGGTATGGAAAGCACCAACGCACAGGGAGACGCCACCACCAATAAGGTCATTGTTTTATAAAAAGCTGGGCGCACATCCGCCTTGCCCCATCCCGCAAGACCCCACCAAACAAAAAACATAACCGCACTTAAAGCGAGAATGGATTGCGTGTAACGAGTTCCAAAACGATCTGTAAACCTTTGCGAAGGTGCTTTCTGTTCCTGAGCCTCCCGAATCAACCTCAAAATACCCTCTAACGCACTTTCCTTCGCCCTTCGCAGAACTCTCAAGTCCACCCTACCCCATAGGTTTAATGTCCCGGCCAAAACTATTGAACCGATATCCTTGGAAACAGCCGCGGACTCTCCCGTTAAACTCGACTCATCCGCACCACTCTTTCCCTCGATAACCTCCGCATCGACTGGAAAACCATCCCCCGGTCGAACTCTCACTCTCATTCCAGGCTCCAACAAATCCACCGCTACTTTCTCCTCCGTTCCATCCTCATGAATTCGGATTGCCTCCCGCGGTGCTGCGCGAAAAAGGCCTGCCAACTCACGCTCCGTCCGATACGCAGCCAGCTCCTCCAAAGCACCACTCAGTGAAAAGAGAAATAGAAGAAGAGCACCCTCATCCCAATGCCCCACACACGCCGCACCCACCGCAACCGCCAACATCAAGAAGTGAATATCCAGCACACCCGATTTAACTTTATGCCAAACCTCCTCAGCCGTTTTCCATCCCCCTGCAAGATAAGCCACTACGAATAAAACCTTTTCGATCCACCCGCCCGCCCACCAACCTGCCAAGGCAGCACCTCCGCACAACAGCGCTAAGCTCAGTGGAACTTTCCACTTTTTACCCGCTCCAACAACCGACGGAAGATGCCGAACATCTAACTTCACTCCACTAAGTACTCTCCAAAACCATAACTTTGGTGCCGTAGGACAACTCTCTCTTTCCAAAATTATCTTCTCGCTCTCTCTTCTCATCCGAACTCCTTCCCCCCAGTCCCCTTGAAGCACTCTTCCGCACTTTCCACATCTCGAATCCCCCAACTCCCATCGGCAAACGCTTTCCCCACGTAACCGTCTCACCGCGTCAGCCAGTCGGGCGGCTCCCTTTTCCCCCGCCCCAGAGGCAGCCGTCGCGTAATCAATCTGACCTTCATGAAAAGACACTGAAACTGCACGCAGGTCCACTGACTCCCCTAACTCATGGGCGAGCAGGTCCAATCCGCAGTTTGGTGTTCCATGATCGTGCACAGCCTTAGACTATCTATTCCCAATCCCCTTTGACCAACTTTACTCAACCACTTGCCAAGGTTTTACACCCTACTACTTTTAGGAAGTGCCAACCTCCCTTCCTACCCCCTCTCTAACAGCTCCAAAAAAGCAAAATCGGAAACCCACCCTGCCCGCTTCTCCTGACGATCTCTCTTTCCTATCGCGTCATCTCGGGCCCAATAAAATCACAGAAAAGCAGATGCTTGAGACCCTCGGGCTGAACTCCCTAGAGGATCTTGTTCGGGCAACCCTACCCCAAGGGCTGGCCTCCGCTCAGCCCCCTCACCTACCCCCTGCCCGCTCCGAAACACGCGCTCTTGGTGCCCTTGAGGAAATGCTATCCAAAAATCTCCCATTCCGCTCTCTCATTGGGCTTGGCTATCACGGAACCATAACACCTCCTGTCCTGCGTCGAGCCATCATGGAAGACCCCGGCTGGTACTCCTCTTACACCCCTTATCAACCCGAGATCTCCCAGGGCCGCTTGGAAGCCCTCCTCAACTATCAAACTATGATTCTCGAACTTACGGGCATGGAGATCGCGAATGCCTCTCTTCTTGACGAAGGTACCGCTGCCGCAGAAGCCGCTTCCCTAGCCCAAGCCGCTGTTTCTGACAAAACGCGGAAAACAATCTGGCTAACCCCTGGCCTACACCCCTCGACAGCCTCCGTCGTCACAACACGTGCCGCCGCCTTAGGCTGGAAGGTGATCACATCAGGATCTTTTCCAGAAAAGGAAGCCGCTCACCTTTTTGCAGGTGTCGTGGCTTACCCAGAAAGCGATGGTCGCTTGGCCGACCCACAACCTTTTATTCAGCAGCTAAAGAAGGCAGGCGCCCTCTCGATCCTAGTCTCGGATCCACTCGCTCTCTTTCTCTTCACCCCTCCAGGCGAACTAGGGGCCGACGTTGCCGTAGGTAGTACCCAGCGCTTCGGTGTTCCGATCGGTTTCGGGGGCCCGCATGCAGCTTACTTTGCTACTCGATTCACCCACCAAAGGCTCCTTCCTGGCCGTCTTATCGGCGTATCCAAAGATTCCGAGGGCCGCACCGCCTATCGCCTCTCCCTTCAAACACGCGAACAACACATTCGGCGAGACCGCGCCACCAGCAATATCTGCACCGCCCAAGCCCTGCTGGCCACCCTCGCCTCAATGTACGCGATTCACCACGGCCCTAAAGGCCTTCACCAAATCGCGCTCCGCATCCACCAACACGCCCAACGTTTTGCCGCTGGACTTAAACTCCGTGGATTCTCAATCCTTCACCCCCTCTACTTCGACACCCTCCATATTCAAGGCGCCCCCGCTGCTCTTCAATCCGCATTCACCCAAGCCGCAAAAGCCCAGACAAACTTCCGCCTCTTCCCCAATGGCGACCTGGGAATCACCTTAGATGAACGCACCGATGAGGCCGAAGTCGATCGTCTCCTGTCCTTTTTCGGATCGGCCAAACTCCCTCAACCCTCAATCGAATTTAAGCCGCTAGCGTCTGAGCTTACTCGCAAGACACCAACGCTCCGTCACCCGATTTTCACGTCCCACGCCAACGAGAACGAACTCCTCCGCTACATTCGCCGCCTCGCAGCAAAAGATCTAACCCCGGCTCAGTCCATGGTCCCTCTCGGTTCCTGCACGATGAAACTCAACGCCGCTTCCGAACTCACGCCTCTAGGTTGGTCGACCGTAGCCGACCCACACCCGCACGCCCCCACCGAGCAGAACCCAGGATACTTGAAAATGATCCATGATTTAGAGAATTGGCTAGGTGAAATCACGGGCCTTCCGCACGTCTCACTCCAACCGAATGCAGGCTCCCAAGGCGAATACGCAGGCCTTCTCTCGATCCGGGCTTGGCATCAATCCCGTGGGGACACCCAGCGGGATATCTGCCTGATTCCCGTCTCCGCGCACGGAACCAACCCCGCCAGCGCCGTCCTCGTTGGTTTTCGAGTTGTTCCTGTCGCTTGCGACAACCAAGGCAACGTGGATCTCACAGACCTTGATGCCAAACTAAAAGAACACGGACCCCGAGTTGCCGCCGCTATGGTCACCTACCCATCAACTCACGGTGTTTTCGAAACGGCGATCCGTGACATCTGTAAAAAAGTTCACGATGCAGGGGGACAGGTTTATATGGACGGAGCAAACCTGAACGCCCTTGTCGGAATCTGTAAACCTGGCGAATTCGGAATCGATGCCTGCCACCTCAACCTTCACAAAACCTTCTGTATCCCACACGGAGGGGGAGGACCAGGAGTCGGCCCCATCGCAGTCGCAAATCACTTGGCTGCTTTCCTGCCTTCGCATCCGCATCAGATTCTAAAAAAAGACCAAGTAGGTCCAGTCGCCTCAGCACCTTACGGCAGTGCGAGCATCCTGGTCATTCCTTGGATGTTTCTCGCAATGGTTGGGGGTAAGGGACTCGCTCGCTGTACAGAAGTCGCCATCTTAAACGCCAACTATCTCGCCAAACGCCTATCCACCCACTACCCGATTCTTTATCGGGGCGCAGGAGGCTGGGTTGCCCACGAGTTCATTCTCGATTTTCGTCCCTTCAAAGCCTCCGCAGGAATCGAGGTGGAAGACGTAGCCAAACGACTGATGGATTATGGATTTCATGCCCCTACAATGTCTTGGCCTGTGGGGGGAACTCTGATGATTGAACCTACCGAATCTGAATCCCGCGAGGAGCTGGATCGATTTGCCGATGCCATGATCTCAATCCGAAAAGAGATCGCTGAAATCGAATCAGGAAAAATGGATCGTTCTCGTAACCCCTTAAAACTCGCTCCCCACCCCGCATCCGATGTCACATCGGACAGCTGGAATCGACCCTACTCGCGCGAGAAAGCCGCGTATCCAGCCCCTTGGACTCGGATTTGGAAATATTGGCCTACCGTCTCTAGAATTGATGCTGTCCATGGCGACAGAAACCTAGTCTGCTCCTGTCCAACGGTCGAAGAGCTGGCTTCCTAGCCCAATATTTTTTCTGCGATCTCCTCAGCGGGGTAGGTCCAAATCTCGGAAAGAGTCGGGTGATAGTGAGGCATCTCCGCCATCTCTTTAGCAGTCCCCCGATACCGTATCACCGCCATCGGTTCATGAATCAGATCCGAGGCATGCGGCCCCACCACCTCCGCCCCCACAATTTCTCCTCTTTCCTTTAATGCGATCAGTTTCACAAAGCCGTTCAACTCCCCCATCACAATCGACTTCCCATGGTCGGCGAAAGGATAACTCGCCGTCACGATCTCCCACCCCTTCTCACGACACTCCCTTTCTGAATACCCAACCCCCGCAGCCTCGGGAGAGGTGAAGATCACCTCTAGCTTCATCCGATAATCCATTTTCTCACGCAGATCCCCACCCCTAACAAGTTGAACCGCATTTTTGCCTGCCACCTCCCCTTGCTGGATCGCCAAATGCACCACCTCATACGGACCACACACATCTCCCGCCGCAAAAATATGCGGAACCCTAGTTTGCTGGGTATCGGATACGGCAATTTTACCTTTCGTGATTTCAATCCCCGTTAGCTCACAATCCAACCCCAACAAATGCGGCTCCCGGCCTAGGGCCTGAAGAATCTGCTCCGCTTCTACCGTTTTTTTCTTACCCCCTTGCAGAAACTCCACCCTTTTCTTTTTTCCCTTTTGCATCACCTGCACAATCTCGGTACCACAAAAAACATCTGTCCCGTCCTTCCGAAAGACTTTCTCCAAAACCTGCCCCACTTCGGGATCCGATTCAGGCAACAGTTGGGAACTGCGCTGAATGACAGTCACCTTGACCCCCAGATGGGCGTAATATTGGGCAAACTCCAAACCCACTGCCCGCCCTCCAAGCACAATCAGACTTTTAATGGGCTGACTCACCCGCAAGCAATCGTCGCTTGTCCAATACCCTGCTTTTTCCAATCCAGGAATTTCACGTTTGGCCGCTCTTGATCCCGTGGCCACAACAAAGCTCTTCGCCTCAATTTCCTCCGGGACTTTATCTTTTTCCACCGACTCCAACATAAGGCGATATGGCCCCAAGAATTTTGCACGAGCCCGATAAAAGGCGAAATTCCCCTTCTCCAACTGTTCTTTTCTGTAATCAGCAAAATCGCGGATCAAACGATCTTTTCTTTTTAGAATCTCCTTCCAATCGGCTTTCGGCTTTCCAACACGAATTCCAAACTCGGAGGCACGCCCGATTTCATGATTACGATGAGCACTCTCCAGAAATGTTTTGGTCGGCATGCACCCACGTAAAATACACAACCCACCTACCTGCTTTCCTCCCTCAAGAATCACCACCTTCAAACCCATTGCTGCCGCTGTTCTCGCAGCAGCAAAACCAGCACTCCCCGCACCAATCACGGCCAGGTCAAAAGTCTGAACCATACAAAGACTAAGACGCAGTGGGTGTGCTTAAATCAATCACACTGCCCCGTCCGCCAAATTTGGGGTACAAATACCGCGCCGCAGGAACTCCCTCCCGTGTGATGACCGTCGCCTTCTCCAGCCCCTTATCAGACAAATGCCGCAGGGAGGCTTGAAGCAAGGCCAACCCCAAACCCCTCCGCTGGTACTCATAATCCATAATGATTCCGGATAAGAGTTGAGGCCCCTCGCCTTCGATGGGTAGTAGTGCGCTATACCCCACGATACGAGATCCGTGCAAAAGAACGAAAAAGTCCATTCCTGCAATGGGTTTGCCTTCTGGGAATATCCGTTTTCGCAACTCATCCAGATGGGCTTCCAAACCAATCATCCAGGCCTTTTCATTTAAAAAGGCTCTCTGTATTCCCTCCCAAAGATTTTCCACATCCGGAGCCGGCTGAATCCTAATTTCGTGTTTCGGAGGTAAAGAGAGCGAAAGAGCGGGCACCTTGGATAGATCCCACTCAAAACGAATCTTCTTATTGAAACGACTCACCCCACCATTGGAACGCAGATACCTCAAAAGGCCAAGCGGGAAACGACCTACCGACTGCCGGGCTTGATGGCGGGTATTTTCTGCAAATCCTCAGGAATCGAGTTCGCCGAAAATGTCTCCACAGGAAGAGACAAAAGAGAGCATATCGGTACACCCAACTTGGGCTTAGTCTCGCTCCGATCCACCAAACAGGCCACTCCGACCACTTCCCCGCCCGCTTCCTTCACCCTATCAATCACCTCCTGGACGGCGCTTCCCGTTGTGATCACATCCTCCGCCACCAGAAATGTTTCTCCGGGTTTGACCTCGAATCGACGGATCCTCAACTGCCCTTCAGTTTTTTCCGCAAAGATATGTCGGCGACCCAGATGACGGGCCACCTCATGCCCCACCAAAATCCCCCCCATGGCAGGCGAAATCACCGAATGAAAGACCCACTTGTCCACTTTCACCTTTTCCACCAAAGCCCCACATAACTCCGACGTCGCTACCGGATCCTGT
>Ga0209087_1000910_pt1 | contig 17947 bp, 13 predicted proteins | sample S_130805_EF_Meta_FD_187321 | JGI IMG/M metagenome (GOLD analysis project Ga0209087, IMG submission 187321) | Freshwater microbial communities from Lake Simoncouche, Canada to study carbon cycling - S_130805_EF_MetaG (SPAdes) (version 2) | ecosystem: Environmental > Aquatic > Freshwater > Lake ... | reverse complement strand
TGTTGTTGGGGCCTACGGAGGGTGCGACGTAGCCTGGGGTGTAGGTGGTGGAAATGGGAGTCCATATTCCGGCTGCACTACCCTGAAGTCGGCCAGCGGTAAAAGACCATCCAGGACCAGCGGTGGTGATCGGGGGTGTCCGGTCGTCGAGGTTTGCGAGCCGGATAGCGTCGAAGATGGAGGTCAGAATCTGGTCGCGGTTTTGCGCCCCGTATTTTGCGCCGAAGCTGTTTGCGAACCCTGGTTCGTTCCGCCCAGAGAGCGTTTGCAAATAGTTCCATAGATCCAGGTTTTGCTGGATACCGGTGAGTTCGGTGGTCGCAAGGGGATCATTGCGGACGAAGTAGAAGGGCTGCGAGGTCGTGGCATTAGGCGCGATGGTGGAGCAGAAGGCGATAAGACGATCCACGGCCGTGCGTGGGTTGGTGGGTATGTTGCCGTTAAGAGTAGTGCAGCGTGCGTTGGTGCCCGTCGTGGGGTTGGGGCTCAGATGCCAAGTCGGCCAGATGGTCGCCCGTGGGGTGTCAAAGAGCGTCGTCTCCGGCGCGCGGCTGGTGGCGGTGAGCAGGAATCGGCGCGCTTCGAGGTCGGCTGATGAAATGCCGGCGGCGGCGGCTCCCCGCGCGGGATTGTAAAACATCTCATCCACGGTGGGGAAAAGGCGTTCGTCCTTTTTGAGGTCTTTGATGTCGTCCGCAGTCGGCGGCGTGATTAAGTGCGTTGTGTCCGTGCCACCACTTGAACCACCTGCTTTTAACTTCGGCGTGAGAGAGAGTATTTGATCATCACGGAGATCTGTGCCGTCTGGGTTCTTGATGGAGTCGAAGACCACGTTCAGTCCCGTCGTCGCCGGATGGCCTGGGTATCGTTGGTATTCATTTGTCCAAGGCTGCTGGGCCGAGAGTTTGCTATTCTCGTCTACCGTATTGACGATGGGCGTATCCCAGTATGTCCAGTAGTTGCTGTCATTCTTGGCATAACCTGCCGTGTTGATATTCACCTTGCAGGTCTCGTCATCGGCCCAGAAGGCGATGCGGCCGACGACGGGGTTAGCGGCGGAGGGTTGGGGTTCGGAGAAGGTGACATTGCCGCCGGCATCCACGCTGGATGGCGTGGTGAGTTGGCCGTTTTTCAAGACATAAAGCCAGCGCACGGGCATGGGCAGCGGGTTGTTGGTGGGAGAGGGGTTGCTGCCCGAGTATCCTGGTGCGGTGCCCAGGGTAAACCCAGGCACTACACCTGCCACCGAGGGGTCCGCAATCGGGTATGCGAGAGGGGTAGAGGTTCCTGCGCGTGCAACTGGTGCGTTGAGATCGCAGTAAATGGCTGGGGAGGATTTCCAAGTGGAGGGAGGGGCGTAATTTGTGTCTGAGAAGTTGCCGCTAACCATGTCGGTGTCCGAATACAGCTTGTAGACTGTGGAAGGCCCCGAGGGAGTGAAGGTGCGTAGTAGGCCGGGTTGGGAGGTCCAAGCTACGGCATTGTTGGCATTGGCCGAGCCAGGCTGCGTCCGGGTCGAAGCAGCCTGCACTTGAGCCATGATCATCTGAGATGCCGAGGCTGCGAGTTGCTGGGCGCTCTGGGCTGAGGATTGACTCTGGCTGTTTTGGCTCTCCGCAGCCGTTGAGGAAAAGAAAACCATGGCCAACATGGCCATCACGGCGACAAGTGATAACACAATAATCAAGGCCACCCCTTGTTCGGAAAAGCGGTGTTTGTTTGTCATAAGCAGAGAATGGGATTTGGACTGAAAGAGGTTGTATGCACGGAAGCATAAATAAGCGGATGGCGGAGGATTTCCTTTTTGCCCGAACCTTGCTCAATTTTGGACTTGAAGTAAGAGATCTCGCCAGTTAAAGTCTTACTCATGAAGACGACCAGCAAGTGCCAAGTCACCCTTCCTTTCCAACAGCGCAAAGCCGCAGGGATTCTTCCTCGCCAGGAGGTCGAAACATTTGTGATCGTCCATGCTGGACGTCCGGTCATCGCCATCGCACCCGCTCGCCCCCAAGGCAAGGGCAGCGCCATTGCTGCCAAGTGGACAGACTCGCTCAAGGGGCGAGGGTCAACGGACTCTATCTTGCGCGAGGTGAGGGGGCAGGGGTGATACTCGTCGATTCCTGCATCTTGCTTGATCTCGCGACGCGCGATCCCTTGTGGTTCGAATGGTCGTTGGAAAAACTCACGCACTTCGGTTCTTTTGATACATTGGTCTACAATCCCGTCATCTACGCTGAGGTCGGTGTGAAGGAAACCGACCGTGCAGCGCTCGACGAACGCTTTTCGGGTTGGCACTTTGAGCCCTTTGACAGGGAAGTTGCCTGGCGCGCCGCTCGTGCGCATGCCGCTTACCGGGCCAAAGGTGGCACTCGTGAGCGTGTTTTGGGCGACTTCTGGATCGGAGCCCAAGCTGCCGCCCGGAATTGGAAGCTCCTCACGCGCAATCCTGCTGACTTTAAAACTTTTCAGATTGGCTCTTTGCTGGTCCATCCTTGAGTCCCATTCCCTCCGTGTCTTCGTGCCTTCGTGGGAGTCCATTTCTTAGTTGGCTTGCTCCGTGCTCCAGCGGGCGGCGGAGATGGGGACTGAGGTGCGAAAGACGCGGGCGGAGAGGCCCTGGGCGTCGATGTTTGTCCGGAGGGTTTCAAGGTCGGCATCCATCTTGATGGCTTCTTTGAATAAGTCGCTTGTTCCAAAATTCGGAGGCGAGCTGTCCCATTGGATACGATTGGCAGTGGTCTCGGAGATGGCGACAACGGCGATATCCACGATCGGCGGGAGTTGGTGTTTGTGGTTGAGTTTTGGCATGGCGTTGCTTGTCGTTGTATCGTAGATGTATGCGGGTGATAGGGCTGTGCCTGTCGAGTCCTCGCTGGTGGAAAGCCGGGGAAGAGCGACGAATGCCACGATATTGTCGGCGAGCACACGGCGGTTTCCTGCGGTGGCTAAGGTAGCTGTGAACCAGTCTTTTCCGTTGTAGGCGGAATTCCCGGATGTTTTTGAAAAAACAGTCAAGCCATCACTGGGGTCTATGAACTCGACAAGGCGGAAACGGTTTTTCGTAGGGATGATCGAGGTGCTAATGAAAGGTGGTCGGGAGCTCTCAGGGCCGTATTCCACATAGTATCCCCAAGTATTCAGGGCGGCATTCAGGCTGGAGGCGCTGTTATTTGTAAAATAGCCGGTGGGGGCTTGGAAAAAAATGGCTGAACCGGCAACAATAGTCCCGCTACCCACTGTGGATCCGATGGTCGAAATGGCGGGGCCGGTGAGAAACCGCAAATCCGACTGTCGCTCGTAGCGCACGGGCACGCCGCTTGCATTCGTTTGCACGACCCAATACGGGTTCAAAGTAGCCTGTGAGAGGCGCGATGAGATGGTCTCAAGGGCTTGGCGTGCGGAGCGGAATTGCTCGGTGCGGGCGGAACTCCGTTTCCAGACATCTTGTATGGCTCCGATGAGGGAGGCGGCAAGCACCACAAGCACGCTCAATACAGCCAAGGAAATCAGCAGCTCGATCAATGAAAAGGCAGTGCGCATTTTCTTGTTCGTAGCACTCGGCGAAGCTCGCCCGGCCTCATTTTGTGGGAATGCCTTATGGCAGGACATGGAATTGAAAAGTGCGTTCATCCATGCCGCTTGGAATGGTCCTGAGTCCCGTAGTGGCATCGACAGGGAAAGTCTGGCCGGCTGGATTTTTTACCACTTGGATGATCACTTTCTTAAATGAGCCTGCGGATGCTCCCGGGAGGGTGCAATCTTCCACGCTCCGATAAACATCGTAAACAGCCCCTGTGTTGTTTGTGAGTATTTTCCCGTCGCCATCGAAATAGGTCGTATTCGTCGCATTCGTCGAGAAGGACGCAAATCCGACCTGTTGAATTTCCGATTGCACCTCGGAAGCGAGTCTTGCGGCGATGGTCGTCTGGCTGGAACGCGTTGCGGCAGCCAGACCATTGGGAATAATTCCTAAAATCGCAATGGCGGCAAAGGCCATCACTCCCATGGCAATCGTCACCTCGATCAAGGAAAAGCCGCCTTCTCCTCGCACATCCCCAGCGAGATACGGAATCCTTTTCTCCCTGCTTCTGGAGAAACCAAAACGCCCGGGCCACCCAAAATCACCAGTCTTGGGGCTCTTTTTCTGTGGGGCGCTTGTATTCACTATGTTTTCTCTTGAGGAACTCCAAATTCCAGCGAACTTGTGTGAGCCTGTCAAACATCTAATGATTTGCTGATAATTCTTGGGGGCGAAAATCCAACTGCTCTACTTAATTTTTTTGTTGACTCATCAAATGAATTTGTAAAAAATTAAACAACAAAGCCAATATATCTCTATTCACTTTGTCTTCAAGATAGAACTTTATCATGAAACTGCGCGCCTCCCCCTGCTGCATGCCGAAATCCATACGACGGTAAATTTTTTCTCAAATGTTCAATAAAACTGCCAAACCAATGAGTTCCGAATTGCCCTCTGCCGATCGTCCAGACTGGGTCCCGCCCAAGCGTGCACCCGTTCATGAAGCAGTTGCCGACGATCTCCGGCGTGTGCTTGCGGGCCGCGAGCTGAACACGAAGATCGAGCCTGAGCCTGAGTTGGCGAGTCGTTACTCGATCAGCGTCCCAACTCTCCGAAACGCGACCCTTATCCTTGAGCGGGAGGGGATCCTGAAACGCCGTCAGGGGAGTGGAACATTCATTGTGGGACGCGGAACTTCAAGCACGACACCGGGAAGCGGCCTCGCGTTCGATGTCTGTCTCGTTCTCAATAATGAACTCCTGAATTACCCTCATACCTGCTCCTTTCACCTCAGGCAGATCCATGCGATCTACAGCCGTCTTGCCGAGTCCGGGATTTCCGCAAAAATCCTCTTCACCGACCACGAACGAGAGGGCGGCTATGACGAACTCCGTGACCTCATTTCCCGGCGGCGAATCAAATGCCTCGCATTCCTGCAAAAACACCCGGAAAGCCTGCTGGACCTCGCGAGAGAGAATGGGGTCGCCTTGGCCAATGCCCGATCTGACGGACAGGAGCACAATGCGCTCTCGCCTGCTCGATTTGTGCCTCCGATTCTTATAGATTGCCAGGAATTTCTATCCCTTGCGCTTACTGAGGTGCTCCAGCAAGGCGGGAAGCGTGTCGCGTTGATCAGTTGGTGGGAGTCTGGTGGCGCACTGGATCGGAGCATATTCTTTTCAAAGGCCAACGAGCTTGGACTCCAGACTCAGCCCTCATGGGTGGTCGGTGACCTCAGCCCCAAGCTGTCCTCCTCTGGTTGGGAAGCGTTTCGTGAATTCTGGACATCGTCGCGGGAACACCCTGATAGTCTGATCCTCTCGGATGAGGCCCTTCTCCCTGGGGCTCTTCAAGCCATGGGCGAACTCGGCATCGCTCCCGGCGAGAACTTCCGTATCGTCTGCCACGGCAACAGACCCGACATCCAGCCTTTGCTCTCAAGAAACATCACTCGCATCTGGTATGATCTCGACGACTTCGTATCAGCAAGGACGCGCACCATTAAAGATCTCCTCGCCGGCCGTCCTATCAGTAATCCTGTGACAATCCGGCCGACTATCGAGCGAGTAACGACGAAAGTCGCTCCCGTTAAAGCGTAAGCTTGCGGACTATTCCGATCCGAGGGCCATCTCGGGGCGAGTGAAGAAGAAACTGAGAATCGTGCTTTGCCATGCCGCGTGCAGCGAATTCGCCTTGGTCTCGTCTCTTTTCTGCTGCCGTCCGCATCGTCCGTGCACTTCAAAGGGGAAAGTCAATAAGGCCTTGACATAATGCGGAGCGCAAGATTGCATACATAAAATCATAAAACGATATGTCTAAAATCCCCGCTCACCTCGCCCTTAAAAACGCCTCTATTTTTCTCATCGCACTTTCTGTTCACCTGCCAGTGCCCGCTCAGGCTGGGTCCGAGTTGGCGAGTGTTTTTGAGGCTCCGCTGCGTGAGAAGAAGGCGACGAAATCTCCTGATGGCGTGACGGTGGAGTGACCGCCGGTTGCCCCCCCTCGCGACTTTCTTAATCCCTCTTCCATTCAGACGACCAATAGACAGAATATCCCTATGACCCACACTGCCCTTGTCACCGTCGCCTTACTCCTTTTTGCAAACCTCGCCCACGCCGCTCCCAAGCTGGCGGAAGTTTATGTCAACGCCGAAACTGGTAACGATGGGAATTCCGGCGACGACAAGGCGGCCGCTTTTAAGACGCTCAAGCGGGCGGTGGAATCGATCTCTGCTTCGGGAACAATCCATCTCGCTGCCGGAAATGTTTTCCGCGAGTGCCTTGAGCTGAGAGTCGGGGGAGCCGAAGGCCAGCCTCTCACGGTCGAGGGGAATGGTGCCATTATTGATCTCGGCACGGACATCACCGATGGACCTTGGGAGCAACTCGGGGAGGAATGGGTGCTCGCACGCGATGTGCGTCCGCACACGCGACCGGTCCAATCCTCTCCGATCTTTGTTGATAACACCCCAATCTGGGTGGTTCACGAAAAAGACCCGAAGGATGCCCCCAACGGCGGTCTGCGCTTTCTCGAAAATGGCCGATATGTCATCAAGTTTCCGGCGGGCAAATCGCCAAAGAACAGCCGGGTGATTTTGACTTCGGAGGAACAAACACCAGGCGTTCTTCTCGAGGCGGGTGCAAGCCATATTCTCATTCGCAACATCACCACTCGCTATGTGGGCAATGACGGATTCAACCTCCACGGTTCCGGTCACGACATCGTGTTGGAAAATATCAAAGCGCTCATGTGCGGCGACCAGGGGATCAGTTCCCACGATTCCGGTCAGATGACGATTCGTGGTGCCGAGGTGGCCTTCTGCGGATCACGCGCTGGTGGTATCGCAGACATCAATGACTGTGTGACATCCTACTCAAACGTCCTGCTTCACAATAACCGCAAGCCTGTCCTGACCCTGCGTGGAGGAAAACACGAAATCGACGGCATGGTTATTGTCGCCCCCAACGCAAATGCTTTGCCGAAGCCTTCGGACAAAATCTCCGTCAAGAACTGCGTCGTCGTGAATGCGGATTTCGAGCAAATCAGCGCCAGCGCGCAGTCAGAGCAGGAAAAAGTCAAAGGCCTCATCGAGGCCACCCGCCAAGCCAAACCGCTCCTCGACACCGTGCCTTATCCGGGTGTCCCCCTTTCACAAAATCCCTAACCCCAAAAAAACCAACTACCATGAAACCCGCTATTCTGACCGCTTTCGCCGTGATGTGTCTCGCCAACGCTCAAGCTATCTGTGGAGACAACCTCGTCAAAAATCCCGACCTCGCTTCCGACACCTCCGGTTGGGAAACAATCCGTATGGAGAGAATTGATGGTTCCTCCAAGCGCAGCAAGGACGCGAACTTCATTTCCCATGTAACCGATGACGGTGCCGCCGGCACCACAGGTTGCCTCAAGATCAGCACGAAGTTCGAAGAGGGGGGCGAGGTGTTTCTGAAGGATACGGGTGTTTTTGTCCAGATTCCAAGAGTCTCGGGAAGTGAAGATGCCCCGGCCATCTTGAAAGTTACTTTCTACGCAAAGGCCGGGAATGAAGCCGCGAGCTATCTTTATGTCGGTCGTCTCTGTGGCGGAGGAAACAAGCATAAGCTTCCCATCAGTTCGGATTGGCAGCGGTTCGAGGTGGAGATTTCAGCGCCCCACGACACATCGGGCATCATCTTCTGCCCCACCAATGAGAAAGGCACCCAACCGGTGGAGGGGGAGGTGCTCCTTGACGAAGTTACGGTCGAAAATGTCGGCAAGGCAGGTCAATAACCCCGACGCCACCTTATGAAAAACAAGCTATTTGTTACGGTCCTCCTGCTGGGAGCGCTCCCCTTCAATGCCCATGCCCAGCAGATGGGCGAGTATTTCAGCGAGGAACAGAACCTGCCGACTTCTGATGCAGCGCTGATGAAGCAGTTACCGTTCGCGTATTATCCCTCGCAGGACAAACTCGAGGTAGCGATGCAAGTAGACGAGGCACTCGCGGCCAAGGCTGGCTGGACTACTGGCGCCACCTCCCCACGCATGGTTGTAGTTCGCATCATTCCACTCGCTCACGACTCCAAACCCATCGAGGTCGGAACGATCACGCTGAACGACGCCGGTTTCGCCCGTAAGCTTCTCACGGTTCCCGAGCTGCCCGACGGCGAATATGCCGTGGAATACCAATTTGGCCCCGAAACGATTCGCTCTCCAAAGACATTCAAGCGCCTCCATTTTCCCTGGGAGACCGAAAAAATCGCCGATAACCACACGGTCTATGCACCCTTCGTCCCCGTCACGGTTAACGGTAACCGCGTGAGCGTCGTGGGACGCTCCTACACGATCAATGCCCTCGGGCTCTTTGACAGCGTGGTGAGTCTCGATCGCGAGTTGCTTGCCCGACCGATGAGCTTGCGTTTGGAGACTGAGAACGGCGAAAGCAAATGGACGATGGGCGCGGTGGAGGGCAAGGCTCTGCACCCCGACTTAGCCGTCTTCACTGGTGAGGCCAGTTCAGACCAGCTTCGTGTCAAGTCCGAAGTGCGGGTCGAGGAAGACGGTTCGGCGAAAGTCACTCTGCGCCTCTCGCCGGGAGAGAAGGGCGGCAAGGTTCGCGCCCTCACGCTGGAGATTCCGATCAAGGAGGACGAGCACACGCTTTTTCACTTCGTCGGGGATCAGTCGATGCGCAACAACTACGGTGGCCGACTTCCTCACGGTGGCAAGATCGTGTGGGACATCACCAGCCAAATGCCCAGCCCGATCGTTTGGAAAGCCGAGCCCGGCCCGAATGACGGCGTGCTCTGGGATTCGACCAAGGTCAAAATATGGAACAGCCCGCAGAAAGCGGATTGGCGACCATTCACGCCCTACATCTGGCTTGGTGCCGAAGAGCGTGGGCTGGCCTGGTTCGGCGAGAATGAGAAGGGATACATCGTCGGCGACCAGCCGGTTCAGGAAATCGTGCGCGAGGGTAAAGCCGCCATCCTACGCATCCGGCTTATTGGCAAACCCGTCTCCTTGGATAAAGAACGCACGATCGTCTTCGGTCTCATGGCGAGTCCTGGAAAACCATTGCCAGCAAATTGGCGGGAACACTCCGTCGCCAGCGGCATCGGCCCGGTGCTTTGCTGGGGCGGCTGGGTGTGTGCCAGCAAATATCCCGACCGTGGCGACTACACCATCGTGGATAAGATTCAAGAGGGCCGGAAGACCAGCAAGTTGGATGAGGCGTGGTTCGTGGAGCGGTCTAAGCACCTGCTCTGGCCGGATCGCAAGATTCAGGATGACCCCAAGGCGAAATCTTGGCTGGACTCCGTGTTGTTTTTTGCCCGGCGTGCCGTGGAGGACGATCCCAAGATGTCACGCCGATCCCAAGGTGTGTATTTCGAAGAGCATGCCACCGACACTTGGATTCCGGAATGGGAGGTTTTCCAGGACGAGTGGGCCAGCATTGAGTTTCCCCGTTTCCAAACCAAGCGTGCTAACTGGGGTGTGTTTGCGCCGACTTACCGCGACTTCGCTTTATGGCATGCGAACCAGTGGATGAGCCGTGGTGTGAGCCTCTACTTCGACAACACCAACCCCAAACGCAGTTACAACGAGCGCTTCGGCCCGGCTTGGCGGAGCGATGATGGCGCCCTGCGTTTCGGCACCGCCATCTGGGGCCCGCGGCAATACTACAAGCGCATCTGGAAGCTGATGGCAGACTGGAATGCCAAGGGTGCGCCCTATCCGATCGACGTCACCTATCATACCACCAATACGGAAACGCTTCCGATCAACACATGGTCCTCGGCCTTGCTCGATCATGAGCAATCCTTCTACCGCAAACGGGACGGCACCATAAAAGACGATAAGGCCAGCACGCGCGTCGTCCCCCCGGGCATGACCGAGGAGGAGTGGTTTGAAGCGGATCTCCCTTGGCCCGCAGACCATGCCCGGGCCGTCACCATGCGCCGTCAATCGGGCAGCATCCCGCTGACCCTCGATACCCTGCGCGGCGGCAACCGGCATCGTTTCTACGATAAAAAGGATTCCCGAACCGTGCTCGCAAACTGGGGTATGCGCATGGTTCACGAAATACCCGACTACATGCCTCGCGAACGCGATCTCTCGCTGAAATACGATCAGGCCTTCCGCGCTTTCGGCTATCCCGCTAAGACCACAATCCACAACTACTGGGAGGACAAACCCGCCGTCGCCGTGGAGAATGACTCGATAAAGTGGATTTATCTTACCAGAGAGGAATCCCCGAATGGCCTGCTCCTGCTCCAAAGCTATAATCCCGACGCAGTGATGACCAATGTTGCCCTCACGAACGGGAAACGATTGGTGGACTTCGAGACTGGACAAGCCCTCCCGCTCTCCGCCCCAATCCCGCTCCCAGCCAACTACGGAACGCGAATGTTTTTCGTATCCGATGAGGAGGGGTCGACTCTGAGTAAATGATAAACCAAAATCACCAAATCACCGCCGATTTTTGTATTGTCGGCGGGGGTCTCAGCGGCGTGTGCGCCGCGCTTGCCGCTGCGCGGAATGGCGCCTCGGTCGTGCTCATCCAAAACCGCTCCGTGCTTGGCGGTAACTCATCGAGCGAAATCCGCATGCACATCGTCGGCGCAAATTTCCGGCGCCCTGGTGCCCGCGAATCCGGCCTCATCGAGGAACTTCGCCTTGAGGACGCCGTGCGCAATCCCATGCGCAGCCCCGCGATGTGGGATGTGCTTCTCTATGAAAAGGTCAAAGCCGAGCCGAATATCACGCTGCTGCTCGATACGGAATGCACGGGCTGCGAGGTCGAAGAGCGCGACGGGAAGAGGCGAATCGTGAGCCTCGCCGCGCTGCGAAATTCCACCGAGGATGCGTTTGAAATCCGAGCCAAATTTTTTGCCGACTGTTCCGGCGACGGCCGTCTCGGCCTCGAAGCCGGGGCCGACTTCCGCATGGGCCGTGAGGCGGTTTCGGAATACGGCGAATCCCTCGCCCAACCGGTGGCCGACAACAAAACCCTCGGCAGCACCATCCTTTTCATGGCGCGTCGCCATGAACATCCCGTCCCTTTCACCGCTCCGACATGGGCACGCAAATTCACCAAGGAAGACCTAGCCAATCGTGGTTGCGGCGGAACCTACGAGTATTGCTTTTGGTGGATTGAGTGGGGAGGGGAGTTGGATACCATCAAGGACAACGAGACGATCCGCCACGAACTCTACCGCATCGCCCTCGGGGTCTGGGACTACGTTAAAAACTCCGGCGAGCATCCGCATTCGGCCAACTGGGCGTTGGACTGGATCGGTTCACTCCCTGGCAAGCGCGAGTCGCGTCGCTTCCTCGGCGACCATGTGCTCACCGAGCAGGACGTGCGCACAGGCCGCGTGTTCGACGATCAGGTCGCCTTCGGTGGCTGGCCGATCGACCTTCATCCGCCGCGCGGCGTTGATGCTGTCGAGGAGAAAGCCTGTTTCCATACCTACCTGCCATATTTGTATTCCATCCCGCTGCGTTCACTCAGCTCGCGCAATGTGGACAACCTCCTCTTCGCGGGTCGCAACATCAGCGCCACCCATGTCGCGTTCGCATCCACCCGCGTCATGGCGACCTGCGCGCTCATGGGGCAGGCCATCGGCACCGCTGCTGCGGTCGGATTGAAGGCCCCGACACCTGCCGAAACTGTCACCCAACTCGCCGCCGCACCTCACATAGAAGCCATCCAGCAATCGCTGCTCAAAGACGACGCCCTTCTGCTCGGAATCCCGAACCGCGATCCACTTGACCTCGCATCCCGCGCGGTCATCACCGCGTCGGATTCCGCGTTGCCCCCGCAGAACCTCACCGACGGCATCACCCGAGAACTCAAGTCGGAGTGGGGGCCGTGGTCGGATAATCATAACCATCAATGGCGTTCGGCCAGCCTCCCAGCCTGGATCGAGCTCCGCTGGCCGGAACCTGTCGCTGTCGGCGAAATCCACCTCACCTTCGATTCGCAATTCGACCGCATCCTCATTCTCACCTTCAGCGAGTCCGCCAACGAGGGTGTCATCCGTGGGCCACAGCCGGAGTTGGTGAAGGACTACCGCATCCTCGGCGACGGGGAGGTGCTTTTTGAAGTCGCGAACAACTGGCAGCGCAAACGCGTCCATCTGCTTCCGAACCCCCAAACGATTCAATCCCTCCGCATCGAAGTGGCCACTACCCATGGTGTTTCCGAGGCGAGAATCTTCGAGGTGCGCGTCTATTGACCTTCTACAAACAAATGACCTTCGCCCAGATTTACGCGCTGGGTGGCAGAGCGAAAACCATTAGAGGGTAAGCCTCAAATTTTTTTCAACCACGAATAGAACGAATTTTCACGAATGGGGAGCGGCTTCGCCGGAGAATATGTTTGCCGACCTTATTCGTGTTCATTCGGAAAATTCGTGGCTCAAATATTCAGCGCATGAGCATCCAAGCAGGACTGGCTCATTGGTTTTCCACGGACTCAGGATGTCTGTGGTTAGGATTTTTCAAGAATCAGAGGGATGCCACGGCTGCAGGCTTCGATGAGGTGGAGTCGCAATTGGGGCGGTGCATCGTGGTCCAAGATGCGGGCCTGCGAGGAAAACCTCGACTACACGGCACCATAGGGCCAGAGCGCCAGTAGGCGGTTATCTAATATCTGGCGGTAGCGTGCGAGCGGATGCCAGATGAACCGGCAAGCGCTTAGTTTTTCTGCTGCTCAACCGATAGAGCGAGGACCCCGGCAAGACCGGTTTGGGATTTGCCGGCAGCAATGTAAACGACGGCGTCCTTCGTGTTGCTGAGTTCTGGGAAGGTTCCTCCTCCCTTGAACTCGTCCACGATTGCTCCGGGCGAACCAGATGAGTCCAGTTCGACGACACTTCCTTCGATCCGCCAAGCTGAATCGCCTTTCGGTAGGAAACGGACGGTGAGTCGGTAATTTTTCTGCGGCTCAAGGTCAAATGGCTTTCCTATATTCTTGCTCGAGCCATCGGGATTCATGGTTCCGATTTGGTATTTGTTGTTCCAGTGCCGGATGACCACTGGCAAATCTGTATCCAATGGCACACCGGGTTTGCGTCCGGCGGCAGCTGCGGCGGATTGCGCCAAGCCAACCTTGATGAGTTCCTGCCCAATTTTGTAATCAACCATTTCGCCCGCACGAAAATCAACCGAGAGTTCGATGGGGGAAAGGTCTGTGAGATCAAATGTCATTTCCGCCAAGGCAAAAGGGGCAGTCACTTGCTGTTTTGCAGTGAGCGTTGGAATCGCAATCGCAGACCCGCCCGCGCTTTGCTCGATGGCCCAAGCCATCGGTTCACCCTTAGGGTCCGCAAATCGTTGCTGGGTGGCTTCCTTTGTCAAATCCAGAGTCTCTCCGGCTTGGAGCATTCCTGCGAAGGACATGATGGCAAGGGTGCAGCATGCGGACTGGAAGATTGATCGGATGGAATAAGTTGGGAGTTGGGTGGAGGTCATGCTGGAAAAATATAGTGCACTATTTAGTAATGCAATTATTTTTCGAGAAAAATTGATAAACTTTGTAAAACTCGCTCAGAATCTTTTTGACATGTTTGAAAAATCAAATTAGATACTAGTGCAATTATGAAATCGCTTCCTGTTCATCAGCGCATTGCCGAGCAACTGGCCGGCGAGATTCGACGGGGATTTTATGCGGACGGTCGCCTTCCCGCAGAGCGGTTGTTGGCGGCAAAGTTCCAAGTGAGTGGGGCGACAGTGGCAAAGGCGATGGCTGTGCTGGCGTCGGGTGGGCTTGTGGAGCGTCGGGTGGGGAGTGGGACATTTGTTCTTGCTTCGCCTGGGCATCGTCACTCGGTAGGGGGCTCCGCCACTTTGGGTGTCTTTCTTCCATGGGGGATTGCGGGGACCGGTGGCACCTTCTTTCAGCGAACTGTGGCGCAGAGTTGTCTGCGTGAGCTTCAGGAGAATGGCCATACGGCGCGTCTTTATGTGGGATTTGGCGGGCCTCCTGATTTGCACGGAGACTTATTGCCGCACGATTTGGCCGAGGACCTGCGCGGCGGGCGGCTTCGCGGTCTGGTGGGCTTGAACGGATTGCCGGGTTCGGAGGTTCTCAAAATGGCGGAACAAGCTGGGGTGCCGGTTGTGGGGCCCGAGACCTCGCACTGGATGAAGGCCGATCGGGAGAGTATCGTTCGGCGTTTTACAAAACATGCCATTGGCCTTGGTTGTCGTCGTGTGGCGTTGTTGGACTGGGTCGGCGTGCAGCGGGCGAAATTGGTGATGGAGACCACGCTCACTTCCAACCTGCATGAGGCCGTGCAAGACGAGTTGCGCCGTGCGGGAATTGAGTCACCTCGCAATCTTTCGCGCTTTGATCTTCATCCTCTGCTCTCCGGTGCAGGGTGGGATGAAATCATGGAAATTTGGTCGAGCGCGAAGGAGCGACCGGATGCCTTGATCATCGGTGATGAGTATTTCTTCCACGATGCGGTCGCTGCCTTGCGCGCGGTCTGTCCGAATGCGGATTTGTTGCCCGTTTATGCGTTTGTGACCAAGGGATTCTTTCAGGCGCTGCCGTGCCCTGCGGTGTTGGGAGAGGTGGATGGGGAGCTTTTTGGACGCCATGTTGCCCGGCTCTTGTTGCGGGTTGTGGGCCAGGGTGTGTCAGGGGCGGGCGATCAGGAGATCGCGGTCGAGTGGAACGACGCGTTCTTCATTCCTCGCCCGAAGCTGGCGCAGGTAAATGCCAACGCTCCCGCTTTATGATTCGTATTTTATTTTGCACAGGCCTGATGATGTTCGCTGCATCTCGAGCCGTTATCGCCGACTCGGCCGAGCGAGTTTATCGGTTTCCATCTGATGTGAAGTGGGTGGTCGCAGAGGGGGCGGGAGCCGTTGAGCGGGATGAAGGCGGGAACTTCTGGAGATGGGAAGCCGAGCCGCCGGGCAAGGGCGCCACGCTGGAGACTCCCTTGGGCGAGGTGAGTTTGGCGGATTTCGACGAGGTGCGTTTTTCTTATCGCGCCACATCGGGGCCGGTGATCGCTACCATCACGACTAATGGCTACCCGGATGAAACGCGGTCGCGAAATTGGTATGACAAGCAGCCGCTGAGGCTGAATGAATGGACGGACTTTTCGGTGGATCTCGCTCTTGATGACGATGGGAAGCCGACCCGCATCGAATCGGCGCCTTCGCTTCGCATCGGCTTTGCCACGCTGGTCGATCCGGCCGATCCTGCAGTGACCCGCCGCGCGGTCGAGTTTCGGGATGTGCGCCTTATTCGACATCCGGTGAAGGTGGAATATCGGCTCTGGGATTCTCGCGAGGGTTGGGAGGGCGATACCTACCGCGTCGGTTTTCCATTTACGCTGAAGAACCGGACGGATCGTGAACTGGAAGTGAGCCTTGAGAATGCCGCTGTCGGCAAACCGATCTTCACCGCGAGCGGGCCGATGCGCTGGAAACTGGCGCCCGGCGAGGAAAAAAGAGTCGAAGCTGTTTATACAATCAGCCGCGCAGATGCCGAGGTGGCCGGTCCGCTGGTCGTGGAGGAGATTTTTCCACGCCTGCAGGTTTCTGGTTACGATGAGGCGATCTACTTTTTGCAGTCGTCCCGTCGCGAGCGGTGGATGCTTGCTACGCCGCCAATCAACCCTCCGGCTTATGCCTGTGAATTAACGCCCGAGCGGTTGGCGAAGGTTCAAAAGCGGGTGGCAGAGGACAAACGCTGGGCCGCTGTTTTCAAGAAGGTCGTTGCGGATGCGGAAAAAGTGCTTGCGGAGCCACTTTCCCTGCCATCCGCACGAGGTTCCTATGACCAGCGAAAGGACGAAGCCGGTGGGTGGGCGCGTCAACATGGTGTGAATGCCACTCGGACACTGACGCTCGCTCGGGCTTACATACTCACCGGCCGGAAAGATTTTTTCGAGGCCGCAGCCGCCAATCTTGAAGCCTATGGCGGGGCTTATCTCAAATGGGATTACTACCGCGCGGATACCACGGCGTTCCGCATGCGCACGACGGATACCACGCTGAACTCCGGATTCCTTCTGCCGCCGTTTGGTGTCGCCTACGATTACCTTCGCCCGGAGTTGGACGAAAGCCGCCGCAAAAAAATCGAGGATGGCTTTCTCATCCCAGCCTCAGCAGACCTCGATAACCATGTCACCGCCTACCTCAACCAGATGCCGGTGCATCAATTGCTCCCCTTCTATGTCGCCGTGGCTCTAAAAAAATGGTCGCTGGCGGCGCAGTATGTCGAGGGTCCCCGGGGCCTTCGTGCCATGCGGGACCGGGCGTTCGGAGCGGATGGGTTCTCGTTGGAAAACGATATGGGCTACCATTGGAACTCCATTGACTGGATGGTCCCAGCGTATCGAGCGTTTCGGAATTTGGGATGGAAATCTGGGGATTTGGATTTTGCCGGGCTCTATCTGTCTCCGATCCTGGCGAGCGACGATCCCGCAAAGCTCGGCACTGCCCGCTATGAGTGGGCTTACGCCACTTTTGGCAATCCGCTTATGGCCATTCCACTGCAGGGCAGTGATCGGTCGTCACTCTCCGCGCTGATCTCCGGCGCGGATCAGATCCCGCCTGCGGAGCAAACGCAAGAGATGTTCGCCCGTCTCGATCACGCCGGCCACATTCACGCCCGCCGTTCGACCCCGCATGGACGGCTCTCCGCCAGCCTCAACTACGGTTCGCCTTGGGGGCGCGAGGAGAGAGACTTGTTCAGTGCCCGAGCATTGCTTGACGGGCAATCGCTCATCACGGATGCGGGGCGCTTCCAATATTCGATCGATGGGGCTGGGGTGATGTGTTCTACAATAGCCCAAAGCACTTTGTTGCCGGGTGGACGCGAGCAGAAGGCTCTTGGCCGCGGGGAGTTGGTGATGGCGGAAAAAGAAGCGGGTTACCAAATCCTGCAAATCCGGACTTCGCCAAAAGCCCCGATTTTCGAGCAGGCAGGAGATTTTGTTCGCACCATCGTCACCACCGATGACTTCTTGCTCATGGTGGATCTCTACTCGGGCGAAACATCCGAACGCATCGCTTGGACGATGCATGCCGGCAAGGGCTTGGTCATTCCCGGCGAATGGACGAATAACAAGCCCCCCTTCGAGGAGGCGAATTGGAGCCATTCCCGCTTGACCAACTGGCGTCGCGCCCCGCAGGGAGCAGCGGCGTGGAATCTCGATGTGCGAGGCGATGGTAAATCGCCCCGCCGCTTGAGCATCCTCAGCCACCCGGCCACCGAGGCCTTCGCCTTCACGATTCCCGTCGGTTACAAAATGGAGCGCACGATGGATTCGCTCGCCTTGGTGACAGGGGAGAAATCGCGCTCGGCGTGTTTTGTGACCCTGATTCCTTTCGCTGGCGACGCCGAGCTCGCCTGGGCCGGCCCGATTTCGGAATCGGACCGTGAGGCCGCCGTTACGGTGAGCATCAAAGGGAAACTTTGGCGGGTGAGCGTTCATCCAGGCCGAAGCCCATCCGCTGCCGTCGAGCCGCCTCACCCTTCCCCTGAGCTATCCCAATCCCGCAAATAACCGATGAAAATACCTCTACACGAGCCGTGCCGCCTCGCTCTCCTCCTCCTTGCCTCATGCCTCATGGGGGCATGCTCCGAAAACGACTCCAAAGCCCCGCAGCCGCCTGCGAGTCCGAGTCCGGCGGTGCAGGATTCCGCCGCGAAGCCTGACGCTCCGGTGATCATGGCCTACGCATGGTCCGGTGAGCCGGGGCTATTCAACAACATCGTTCCGTTGGTCTGGATTGATAAAAACACCGAGAAGGATCCTTCCGCCCTCGCTGCACGCACGCTCGCCCAGCCGGAAGGGCACCGTGCCATGTCCTGTCGCGAGATGCATCGGAACATTGGATCCGACCCCGATGATGTGTGTCGTGATGCTCAAGGAAATCCAACCTCCTATCGCAGTATCTGGTGGGATCATGGCG
>Ga0209087_1000909_pt1 | contig 17950 bp, 17 predicted proteins | sample S_130805_EF_Meta_FD_187321 | JGI IMG/M metagenome (GOLD analysis project Ga0209087, IMG submission 187321) | Freshwater microbial communities from Lake Simoncouche, Canada to study carbon cycling - S_130805_EF_MetaG (SPAdes) (version 2) | ecosystem: Environmental > Aquatic > Freshwater > Lake ... | reverse complement strand
TTTTTCATAATTTTTCTTATTTAATATATGTTAGCCATTTGTTTATTTGTGATTCTGTCATTTCAACAATTTGTTGTTTTGTAAATCCAAGTTGTACCATAATTCCAAAAATCATAATCATTGTATCAACTGATTCAAGAAGTGCCTTTTGAATAGCTTCTTCTTTTGTATCTTTGGTGTATTTATATCCAGTAATTTTCAAAAGTTCAGCTGCTAATTCACCAACTTCTTCTGTTAACTTTAATCCCTTTTCAGCAATTGTTACTTCTTTTTCTAATTGACAAGCATTTTTAACCAAGTCATAAACATAATCAAATGAGTAATCAATTTCAAGAGATTTCTCAATTGGATAATGTTTATTCTCATAATCCTCAATTAATATTGATAAAATTTCAGCTTTTTCACCATCTTTGGTTCCTAACTCGGCGTGAAAAACAGATTCTAATTCTTTTAGAGCCCATTTATAATCTTTTTCAGATCTTATTGGTTTTATGTTCATAATTAAAAAATTGACTATATAAATTTAATATATACCTAAAAATATACCTCTTTTATATGAAATATATCAAAAAGTTTGAAAAATTTATCAATGAGGCAACAATCACTGCTTCGCCAGCACCTGCTAAGCCAACTACAGCTCCTCCGATTACTAAGCCGGAAAGACCTGTAAAACCTGGTAAGCCGATTGTTAGACCAAATGTTGACCCAGAGCCAAAAGCTGAAAAGGATAAAAAAGTAACAGAGATGGATGTAGCAAAAAGATTTATTGATGAGGTAAATGCTAAAGGTGAATCTGTTGAAAAATATTTAAATAAATAATATGAAAAATTTTGAAAAATTTTTAGAAGAAGCTTCGGTTAAAGGTAATCCAGGATTTCCAGGTGAAAATGAAAAAAAGCCAGGTGAATCTGAATACTTATCTGATGTTGAGAGAAGAGCTAAACAAAGATTAGGAATTAGACCAGAAGATACACAAAGAAGAATGCAAATGACCCCAATGGGTCCAATGCCTGTGCCATCTGAAAAAGAGATGAGATTAGGTAGAAGATTAATGGAATTACTTAAACAGTCATTAGAATATACTTCTGGTAAAGAAGAACAACTTTCACAATTAGCAAATGTTGTATTCTTGAGTATTTATCAAGATTTAGTTACAAGATATGAAATTGAATTAGATATTAAAATTGTTAAACCAGGTAAGGTAAAACAATTTATGGATGAGTGTGAAGATTGTGAACAAGATCCACCACCACAATTCAAGGAGTTAACAGAAGAAGATATTAAAAACGAAGTACATAAAAGAAAAATTGCTAACTTGATTATTCAAGGTGAGGCAAAGAATACTAAGCATATCTTACACAGTGATGAAGTAAAAGAAGGATTGGAAGAAATCTATAGCAAAGAAGATGCTGAAGAAATATTCAAAATCTGGGATGAGATGACTAAAACAGCAGATCAACTTGACTGGATTATTCCAGCTGAAGTTAGAGCTGAGATGATGGAATTAATGCCTGATAATTTAGCCGGTGCTTGTTTTGTTGACTGGAAACCAAAAGAGGTTCAAGCAGCTCAAGAAGAGGAAGAAGCTCAGGAAGAACCACAAAAGTGGACTGGTGAAGAAGATGAAGAGTCTATGTATTCGGAAGAAGATGAAGCACCAATGGAAAGATTCGATGAAACTCCACTTATTAGAGCAAGAGGTGTTGATTTTCCAATGTTATTACATGAATCTGTTAAAGGTTTATTTGAGGTTTTATCACTTGGTGGCATTCCAGAAGATCCAAGAGCAGCTAAAATAGCTCTTTCTAATACGGGTCTTAGTGATGAGCCAGAAGATTGGAAATATGGTCCAGAAGTTGCTTCTGACCTTAGAGACTTTATCAATAAAAGTCCAAGAATCAATGAATATCCAAATATCAGAGAAGAGTTCTATAAAATGATGATTGATAAAGAAACAATGCCAACTGAAAAATTCTTAGAATTGATGAGAGGTATTCTATCTAAGACGGGAGAAGCTAAAACTATTGTTGATAGGTTGGTTAGTAAAGTTGCTGATATGATTAAGCAAGAAAAGGATGACCAAGCTAGATATGAGCGTGAGATGGATGAATATGAAAGACAGTTGAAAGATTGGGAGGAATATCAAAAAAGTGGTCAACAAGAACCAACAGAAAAAGAAGAAGAAGATGAAATTGAAAAATTAATCAGAAATTCTGGTAAAGAAGAAGTTAGTGCTGATGATTATTCAACTTGGTCACAGAGAGAATTAATGGATGAAATTGATAATGCTTTAGATACAGGTGATATGGATAAAGTTAAAATGCTGTCTCAATACTTGAAAAAAGAAAGTAAAGAAGTAGTTTTAAATGAACTACAAATGATCTTAGAAAGAAAAAATCCACATAATAAATAATAAATGAAAACTATGCTTACTAAATATTTCGATTTCAAAGAAAGCTTAAATGAGAATGTTCAACAAGCTAAAACTTATTTGAAGAATAACGCACTTAAAGCTAAAAGAGCTGAAATGGCTGAAAAGGGTATAACTGATGAAGAGGAGATTAAAAAAGTAGGTCTTACTCCAATTGAAGTTAGACAAGCTGAAAATAATCCAGAATTCTTAAAAATTAAAGAATTGCTTAAGGATTCACCTGGATATACTTATGTATTTACTAAGTTCTTTTTTGAAGATTTAGCTGAGTCGGAACCAAATCAAAGATTTGAGGATCTAACAAACTTATATACTACATTAAGAGATATGAGACAATCTCTTAATCAGTTACCAATGCCGGTTGATAGATACACAACCCAAAAGCCAACTCCTGAAGATCAAAGAGGCCCATATGAGAGATTGATTGATGACCTTGAGAAGCTGAGAGGTAATCGTGTAACAACTAAGTGGATTAATCAATTATTAGTTTGGCAGAAAGCTTGGTTTGAAAAATTAACACCAGTTCAAAAAGAAAAAGTAGATGGTATCGCAGCTGCTTTTGATGAATTTGGTAAAGAGCCGGATGGTAGTAAAGATGTTAAAAAGAATAAAGAATTACAAGAGTATTTCTTCTTGAAAGTTAAGAAGTATAAAACATTAGGTGAGTTAATTACTGGTGCTGAGAATTATGTTAAATCAGCAAATAATGCTGGTACAGCTAAGTTCCTCCAAGCAGTCGCAAAAGTAAACATGAAATATGGTGAAATTAATGGTGCTGAAGAGGTTTACAATGATAATAATATTTTGATTTTGGAAGTTAGATCATTTGTGGCTAATAGAGACTTAAACTCTAATACATCACACTGTATTGCTAGTGGTCAAGGTTCTTGGGATTCATATGTGGGTGATAATAAGTTTACTAAACAATATTATATCTATAACTTTAATTTACCACCATCTGATATTAAATCAGTAGTTGGTATCACTATTGGTGAAGGTGGTAGAGTAACTGCATGTCACACTAAAAATGATGGTGGATTTACCAGCAACATCGAATCATATATGAAAGGTCTTAAAATTCCAATGTCTGTTTTAGCTCCAATGACAAAAGAGGAAATTGAGAAGAAAAAGAGAAGAATGGAAGCTAATAAACATATTGTTAAAGAACGTCTTTCTCTTGAAGAAGTTAAAAAATACTTTGAAGATGGTGGTGACCCAAATGCTCAACAGGGTAAACCATTACAAAATGCGGTTAAAGAAGATAACTATGAAAAAACTAAATATCTTCTTGAAGTAGGTGCTTATCCAAATGTTGGTAACGCTATTAAATACGCACAAAATCTTCCAATGATTAAGTTACTTGTTGACCATGGTTCGGAAATTAACAATGATATCTTTAATAGTATTATGAAAGATTATGATGCGGTTGAGTATGTACTAAAGGCTGGTGTTAATCCTAACTTTGAAAAAGGTTATCCAATTAGAACAGCTGCTAAATTAGGAGATACTGATATGATTAACTTACTTATTAAGTATGGTGCTGATATCAAAGAAAGAAGATATATGGTTGTTAAATGGGCGGTAGAACACGGTAAAATTGATGTTATCAAGTATTTGATGGAAAAGATGAGACAATTAGATGATCCTAATTATAAGGACAAAGAAATGAGAGCTAAATACATTAATGATTGGATTCATTGGTGTGTATCATCTGATAAAATCAATGATGCTCAAAAGAAAGCAACAAGTGAGTTCTTAGAACAATATAAGTAACCTCTCATAAAATAGTATTTTATGACTGACACTCTCAAGAAATTGAGAGTGTTTCTTTTTTAAACAATGTTGATATTGATAATATAATTAGTATTAATAAGAAAGATATAATGAATAAGTGGGCTCCAATTCTTAATTCTATGGGTGTTACTGGATCAAAAGCTAATTGGATGAGTCAGTATGTAGAAATACACTCAAAAGATGAGTCTAAAGTAGAAGAAAATAACTTTTTCTTTCCAGTTGCGATGAGAGTTGCTTCAAAAACAATTGGTATGGATTTAGTTGGTGTTCAACCAATGGCCTATCCAAGTTGGGTTAAACAAGAAGTAAGAAGTAAGAAAATTAAATCAATTTTAGAAAGAATTAAAGCTTAAATCCTTTTAAGTCATCATCTTTATCAAGAGCTTTCATAAGATCCTGAACATTACCACCTATTGATGCAAATAGGTCTTTATATCCACCGGATGGTACTTCCTTTTCTTTTGGATTTTCTTTATCCAAATCCCAGTAATCAAAATCTGGATCATCATAATATCCTAATCCTGTAAAAGTAATTGCGCCTTTTTCATCTGGTTCACTAATTAGACTTGGTTTAGTCACCATTAATCTATCTGGGTTTTTACTTCCTCTGATGAATATCAAAGCGTCTTTAGTATATTCACCACCTTTATCCGCCCAGAATCCAAGTAAATCATACATTTCATCTTTAATGTTAGTTACATCAGATTCAATTTCTCTAAAAGCTCTATTAAATAATGATTGATGGTTATCCCAAATTTCTCTTAAAGTTACTCTCTTACTACCAGCATTTACAATTTTTAACTGATTATGCGCGGCATCTAATTTATCGCCCCAATATCCACCACCCATAGCATAATCAGATGTGAATCCTCTTGCCATTTCACCATATTCATCTCTACTGATATCATATAATAAATAAAGTCGAGAGAATTTATCTTCTGGTGGAAGTTTTTTGAAGATAACAATGTAAAGAAGATATCTTGGAAAGTCATTAAAAAATTCTTTAGTTTGAACTTCTTTTTGTTTACCAGGTAGATTAAATAATCTTTGCCACCAATTCTTTACTTCTTGTGTTGTTTTCTTGGATTTATACCAATTATATCCACCATAGTAAGAACCTTTAGACATATATTTCTCAATCCAATCTAAATTCTTTTTAAGTGCCATTTTCCAAGGCATATCAGATGAATATTTAATGGCTGCTTTATATGTTTTTGGTTTAATTGCCATTATTTGTTCATCATCATAAAGAATATCAAATTCGGATTTATCTACTATTAAGTCTTCTTCAAAGAAAATTTCATATCCACCACCGGATAATTGAGCATTTATTTTACGGATATTAATCTCAACACTTCTGATTTCTAGTTTTTTCCAGTCTTCATTAGTTAAGAATATAATATTACAATGGTAATCTGTTTGTCTTCTATCAACTATAAAGAATTTAAGACCTTCTACTGTAGCTCTATGTCTTATATCAGCAATTGCAGTATAAAGATTCTTCATCCCTGTAAAGCCAACTACATAGTATCTTAAATAATATTTTTTATCAGATTTATTGTATTTAGTATATTCCTCTTCTGATAATATTCTTTTAGTATCAAAGTTAGGTAGAACCCATTTACTTTCACACCCACCAACTTGACCGGGCATATAAGCAGTAATATCTTCTACATTTGATATGTTTTTCTGCACATCAGAAGGTAAACTATTAAAGTCTTCAAATAATTTTAGATATTTCATTATTTTAATTTGATATTTAAGTATAACCAAAATTGATTAGATGTTACACTAACTTGAACTCTTTCAGCCCATTTGTATTTAGCTAAGAATATTTTGAAATTATTTTTAACATTTTCTAACTCACCAGTATCCATCTTACCATTGTCCCACTTACCAATACCATAATACCCAAATGTAATAATATCATCATTTAATTGTGGATTCATTTTCTTTTCAGATGACCCAGGAACAAAATTCTTCATTTCATTTTTAATCTTACAAAAAAGAGCAATTTTACTAATGTCTAAATGTAATAATTCACGTTTAAGATTAATTGCAGAAGGAGAATCTAAAGTTAGAATCCAATTTAAGATACCTTTGGTTAATTTGAACTTACCAATTGGTATAATTTGATCTTCTGTTCCAATTCCATATTCAAATGTAGAATCACACTTTATACCAAAATATAATTGACATTCACTATGTGTATAGTTTATTTCATTAATAAATGTATCAAAATAACGGTATCTAGACATAACTGACTTCATACCATTAACATCAATTAAACCTGTCTTAAAATAGATTAAAAATGATTCTGGTGTCTTTTCCCAATCTGGCTTGGTGTCTTTAAGTCCTAAAGCAGTAAATACTTTTAGATAACACTTAAAAAGGTTTTTACCAGCTATAACTTCATTAGCTTCCAATAAATTAGCATCCGTATAAGCAATAACAACCGGTTCTTTTTGTTCTTCGGTTCCGTTTCTATGGTCTTGAATCATCTTGATAATAAAACCTTGAGTCGATTTATCAAGTAAGTTTATTGCATTAGCTAGTCTAATGGTTGGATCAATATCTTGTGTATATTGAGAGATTATATTGAGAGCGTAATCATTATTTTTTGATATACTCTCAATATATTCTCCAATAGTTCTGAATCCATTAAAAGATTCTCTTATGAATTGATTATAGTTTTTAATCATATTATATATTATTGCACTATTGCTAATTTATATATTGTTCCATTAATTGAAACCTCAATATATTGTGTTGTATCAACAGCTACTGATCCAGCTGCTGTAGAACCAAGTTTCCAAGAAACAGGTTCCACATTTGAAATAGTTGTTGTCATAAGTGTTGGGACATAAACAGTATTACTTGTTGTTAAACATAGACTAGAACCACCAAGTATGACTGAGTTCACAGTTTCAGTATTTATAGTATTGCAATATCCACCTATAATAGTTGATCTTGAGCTAGTGCCTTGAATTGTGTTGCAATATCCTCCAATTACTGTAGAATTACAAGAATGAAAATCAACTACATTTCGACAACCACCAACTATTGATGAATAATAAGAATTGAGACAAATTGTGTTATATCGACCAGCTAATATACCAGACCTTTTTGAATAGTTACATATATAGTTATTATTACCACCTAACACAACAGATTTATCTGAACTTTGAATTTTATTGTTACCACCACCAAATATACCTGCGGAACCATTGTTTACTATATTTCTATAACCGCCAATAACTGTTGAAAAATCGCTGTAATAATCAACTGTATTACAACATCCACCAATAATACTTGAGAAACTAGAATCTCTTTCAATTTTATTACAACAGCCACCAACGATAGTGGAGTTACAAGATCCAAAGACGTATGCTGGACCAGGTCCATTCCAACCACAGATACAGTTATAACTACCACCAAATATAGATGAATTACAAGAATATAAACAAATTTGATTTCTAAAACCACCTGAGATTGTTGTGTTACAAGAATATGCACAAATAGAGTTATTATATCCACCAACTATAGTTGAATATTTACTGTAATAAGAAATTTGACTATCATATCCACCAACTATAGTTGAATCACATGATCCATATGAGATGTAATTGCTATATCCACCCACAATAGTAGATCTACAAGAACGACAGTAGATACTGTTTTCATATCCACCAATTATTGAGGACATATCAACTTGACAACCTATGTAGTTACCACAACCACCAAAAATTGATGAGTGGTCAGAGTATGTACAAATTTGATTTCCACACCCACCAATTACGGATGAATAGCTTGAGTCGAACATTACTCCATTACACTTTCCACCTAATATAGATGAATAACAAGACTGGTCACATACACGATTACAGCAACCACCAATTATAGAACTTCTATCAGAATAGTAAGTCACACAATTTTTTGAACCACCAACTATAGATGAATGGTCACTAAAATAGATTGAGTTACAAGAACCACCAATTACTGATGATATATTAGATTCATAAACTACCACATTACAACATCCACCAACTACAGATGAACCACAAGAGTAGTATAAAACACCGTTACCCTGTCCACCAATAATGGATGAACCACTAGAACAACAACGTATCTGATTTCCAGCCCCTCCCATAATATCGGAAGCAACTGATTTTGTTATAATAGAAACATATGAACCTATTATAGATGATACATCTGAACAACAAATTTTGTTGTAAATACCTCCCAACACTGTTGAGTTTGTTGAATAACATTTAATTGCATTTTGGTCACCACCTATTATAGATGAGTTATTTGAGGAACAACAAACACAGTTATAAGAACCACCAACGACAGATGCATTATTTGAGTTACAAATCTGGTTCATAAATCCAGTCATTGATTCAGTAGCACCTACTACAATACCACCAAAACTTGGTTGTAAAGAAGCAACTGACCTAAAGTTAACATTTCCTGAAATATCTCTTGTTAAGATTGAATCGTCAGATGGTGAGTTTATAACACTATTGATTCTTAATTTAGGAACCAATACAGTATTACTTGCATCTAGGTATAAGTTACAACCACCAATGATTGCTGAGTTAATAGCGCCATAGATAGTATTACAACGACCTCCAATTATATTAGAGTTATTTGAGTTGTAACATATTAGATTACACTGACCACCAATTATACTAGATCTACTAGAGTAATCACAAACTTCATTACAACATCCACCAAAAATAGACGATCCATCTACATTATCATAAATTAAATTACAACTACCACCAATAATTGATGAACAACCTGAATTAAAACTTATTTTATTAGAACATCCACCTATTATACTATCACCATCAGCTCTATCAGCAGTCACATGAACACAAAAATCACCACAGATTTCATTAAAACTACCACCTATGATAGTTGAATTACAAACATAGTTTTCGATACAGTTTCTATATCCAGATATGATGGATGAATTACAAACTGGTGCACTAGTGCAAATTCCCATAAGGTTATATTCACCACCAACTATAGCGCCCCTTTTAGACCCTTCCACGATACAATTAGAATAACCACCCATGATAGTTGAATCACAACTTTGACAAGTTATTGTGTTAAAAGACCCGCCTAGGATTGAAGATTTCCTTGATGAGTCACAAATACTGTTACAACATCCACCAACTATACTAGATTGACAAGAACCATAATAGTATCCTGATTGAGTAACTCCCGCTTTTCCACAAATCATATTACATCTACCACCAACGATTGCTGAATAGTAAGAATAATCTTTAATTAGATTGCAACGACCAGCTAATACACCAGATCTATCAGAAAAATTACATATGTGGTTGTTATTACCACCCAATACAACTGATTTACTAGAATATTGTATTTTATTCCAACCACCAGAGAATATACCAGAATTACAAGAATTATCACAGATTCTATTGCAGCACCCACCTATCACAGATGAATACCCTGAATCAAAATAAATCACATTACAACCACCACCGATTATACTTGATTGACAAGAATTATCACATATTCTGTTATTGGCTCCACCTATTACTGAAGAATAGGATGAAAAACAACAAATAGTATTCTCATAACCACCAACTATTGTTGAGGAATCAGAATTTTCACTGATTAGGTTAGCAGAACCACCAACTATTGTTGAATTATCGGAATAACAACAAATAGAATTCTGATAACCACCTACTATTGAAGATGAAAAAACACAGGTTATTCTATTTCCATTACCACCCAATATGTTTGACCATGTAGTATCGGTCAAAATATTATTAGTTCCGTATAGAGAAGCACTACCACCACCTCCGCCTAAAGATCCAGCAGTTCTGTAATTAACATTACCTTGACTATCAACGACTAAGATTTTTGTATTATCGTTACACTGATCTAAACTATTAATTTTTAGATAGGGAACTAAAACTGTGTTACTTTGTGTACCTAATGTTAAGTTTGAACCACCCAGTATAGCAGAGTTTTCTGAATTAATAATTGTGTTAAAACAACCAGCTAATATTGATGATTGACATGAATTATCAGATATTGTATGAAAACATCCACCTACTATTGATGAATATTTTGAATCAGATAATGTATTGCTATAACCACCTACTATTGATGAATTACAAGAATAACAAGAAATCCTATTACAACTACCACCCAATACACTTGAATTACAAGTTTGGCAAGTAATTGTGTTACAACACCCACCTAATATTGAAGAACCCTTAGATTGGTCAAAAATAATGTTACGACGCCCACCAATGATTGATGAATCACAAGATCCATAAGAAGAGGATGGACCACAAACATATCCACCAATAATGGTATTACAACTACCACCAGTGATGGTTGATGAACAAGAATATAAACCTATTGCATTACAACTACCACCAGTGATGGTTGATGAACAAGAATATAAAAGTATTCCATTACAGCACCCACCCACAATTGTTGAATAATTAGAATATCCATAGATTTGATTACAACGACCAGCTAATACACCAGACCTATCAGAATAGCTACATATGTGGTTGTTATTACCACCTAATACAACTGATTTACTAGAATATCGAATCTTATTCCAACCACCAGAGAATATACCGGAATGGTCTGAATAATCACATACTCTATTACAACATCCACCAATTACAGATGAATAATCAGATTCGTAATGTATGGTGTTTCTATATCCCCCTACTATACTTGAAGCACAAGAATTATCACAAATTTTATTACAACATCCACCCATAACAGATGAATTGCAAGAACCAGATTGAACATTATTACAACATCCAGCTATTACAGAAGAGTTATAAGAATAATCAGTAATACAGTTTCTAAAACCACCAATAACAGTTGACCTACAAGAATAATCTAAAATCTTATCTTGTGAACCACCGATAATTACAGACCTTTCTGAATTGTTACAAATTTTAGCACTAACACCAGAAAATATACCAGATTTACAGGATGAATCTATTGTGTTATCAGTACCACCAATAATTGATGAGTAATTTGACGAACAACAAATTGCATTATTTGCTCCTCCAATTATTGATGAGTTACTTGACGTTCCTAATATGGAGTTATATGATCCACCTTGTATAATTGAATTATCTGAATTATTACTAACATTGTTACAATATCCGGTTGTGTTGTTACACGATGATAATTCTTCTAAGTATGTAAAGTTACCATCCATTTCGGCGATGGTTAGCCTACGTCCTATTTGACCTCTAAGTATTAAACTTTGTGTTGGCATAATTTTTAGTTTATTATTTTATAGTTTATTAGTGTTATATATTAAAAAAGGAATATTGAAAATTCTAAAACTATTAATAAAAAAATAAATATAATCACTATGAATATTACTGCGCACAATTTTAAAATCTCTAAATCCGATAGAGAAAAAATTAAAAATCAAAAAGCTTGCACCATCTGGATGTCTGGTCTTTCTGGTTCCGGAAAATCTACAATTGCCAATCAATTGGAAAACACACTAAATTCTTTAGGGTATCACACTTATATTTTAGATGGTGATAATACTCGTTTAGGTCTTAACAAAGGCTTAGGATTCTCAGAAGAAGATAGAATAGAAAATATTAGAAGGGTATCAGAAGTAGCAAAAATACTTAATGATGCTGGTATAATTACAATCTGTTCTTTTATCTCACCATTTGAGAAAAATAGAACACAAGCACATGAAATTATCGGTGAAAATTTTATTGAAGTTTTTATTGATGCTGATTTATCAACTTGTGAAGAGAGAGACCCAAAAGGACTATATAAAAAAGCAAGAGCTGGTGAAATTAAAGATTTCACAGGAATTTCTTCTCCATTTGAAACACCAGTTAATGCTATTGTATTAAAAAATAATACAGAAGAAGATTTAGAAAAAAATGTAAATCTATTAATTGATTTAATAAAAAATAATAATTAAATATGAACAAACCATTTAACTGCTTTATAGGCAGATATCAAGGAAATCACAAAGGTCACATGACCATATTCGCAAAATATTTAGACCAAGGAGAACCAGTTCTTATAATGGTAAGAGATGTACCTACTGATGAAAAGAACCCATTTACACCAGATGAGGTCAAATTCTTATGGGAAAAAGTATATTCAGAAGAAATAAAAAATGGATTAGTTAAAGTAATAATTATACCTGATATTGCTTCTGTTAATTACGGAAGAGGAGTTGGATACTTGGTTTCCGAGATAAAAGTAGATTCAAATATCGCCAATATATCGGCTTCCGAAATTCGATCCAAAATTAAAAATAATGATGACTCTTGGAAAGAATTTGTTGACGAATCTATACATGAGGATTTAGAAAAATTATTAATGTCAAAATTATTAAAAGAGGATTAATCCTCTTTTAATAATTTTGACACTTCATTTGGAGATATCCTAAATAATTTACATATTTCTCTTTGAGGTATATCTGATTCATTATACAATTTTATAATTTCTATTATAATCTCATCTTTACTTTTTTTATTTTCTGGTTTATATTTCCATATAAACCCTTTATGAGTTTTCTGTCTATTTAAACAACAAGCACTTATACCTTCACTTGTTATACCTAACACTTTGGATGCTTCGCCAGCATATGACCACTCTCTTATAAAGTTATTATTAATATCATATTGTAAAACTATTTTACGATTTTTAGATGGTAAAATAGGTTTGTTCCTTGACTTAGTTCTTCTACTTTCACTCATTTTCTTTTTTGATTCCTCTGTGTGGGTTTTATCATAAAAGTGATTTTTCTCTTTTAAAGCCAACCCCTTTCTATTATCAGATATTAACTTTTTAGATTCATCAGTGTGTTTTTTTCCTCTCCAAACAGATTTACCATACATAGGATTATTCTTTCCACTCATTTTTTCTATTGTTTCTTTGGTGTGTTTATATCCAAGAGAATTTCCTGCTTTTCTCAAAGTGTTAAATCCCAATTGATTAAACCTATTATCATTTTCTAAAGCAAATAATATATTATCCAAATAATATTGTTCTCTAATTATTAAATTATTTCTATCGGAAACATATTCAACTATTTCAAAAATAAAACTATCTTTACCATAAAAATTCCATGAATTTTGAAGTTTTGTATTATAATGTTTATTAGATAATAGTAAATTTTTGTGATTTGCCCATCTACTTATATAATCAATCGCAGATCCTATATAAATCTCATTTGTTATTGTATTTAATATAGAATAAATAACTGTTTTTTCCATTTTAAATTAGTATTGTTTTTATTTTGTCATTCTTACTATTTTTAAGTAAATCCTGATATATTAACCATTCTATGTATTTAGATTTGTTATTAAACTCCTCATTAAGTATTTCCTCTATTTGTTTATCTAGAGTTATGGATAGTTTTTTCTTTGTTTTCATATAGTATATATTATATTTTATACATCCCTTTATAGTATTTTTATAGTATTTTTAAACTATTTTTATCGTGTGTATATAAATATTAATATGAGTAATAAAAAAATATATAAATCGCAATCTAATATATCTGTTAATATAGATTTAATATCATTAATGGATGAATATTTAAAGGATATAGGAAATGATAATCGATCAAAATATATTGAAAAACTTATCTCTGAGGATTTAATCAAAAGAGGTAAAGAAATAAAAAAAGAATTTTAATATGAGTAATGAATCTAAAACGTATCAAATTCGATATAATACACAATCAACTGATGATTCAAATCGTTGGAGGCTAATAGATGATGGTAAAGAAATATTAGTATCAAGTATTATAATAAACTCACAAACTTATACAACTAAAGATTATATTGAAGGTGTTGGTGATAAGTGGCATGTAACTTGTAAAGGTGAATTATCTATTAAAGATAATGTTGCTTACATTGATTTTAAGAAAGATAATATAATTGCTAGACACTTAGCTAAAACTATTACTTGGAGAATTGTTGGAACAATTGACACAATGGTTTTAAGTTCATTAATAACAGGAAGTATTAAAATTGGATTAGCAATCGGTGGAACTGAGGTAATAACTAAAATGGTACTTTATTTCTTTCATGAAAGAGCTTGGTATAGATGGGGTAGATTAGGTAGATAATAAAAAACCCTCTCAATTTAATTGAGAGGGTTTTTTATTTACTTTCTTTTCTGTTTCCAGAATTCAGTATTGTGTAGTTTCTGTGTCCATTGTTTACCAATCACCTCACTAGCATCTGATGTAGCTGGTAGTAACTTACCTTTTTTAATTTCATGTAAATCAGAGCCCCAACCATAACCAGCGTCATTTTCTCTAATAGTTTGTTCAATGTTGTTGAAATCATGCTGATAATAATCTTCACCAATAAACTCATATAACTTCTTAAACCAAAAATCTGGATTACTTGTCCATTCTTCATATGGAAAGAATAAAATTCTATCACCTAAACCTCTTTGAATAGTATCCAATAATGATACATAAGGTCTACCAATAACACCTTCATCTGATGTCCAAACACCAACACGACCATCAATTGTTTTCATCTGAGGATTGGAAAATTCACCATGAATTTCACCATCAGCTCTATTCTTGCGAAATAGCTTTTCAAATGAAGCACAAATATCTTCTAAATTTCTAACACAAGCAATTAATTTAGGTTTTTGACCAGTTACTTTTTCAACAAATTCAATATGTGTTGACCAACCACGATTTTTATCAAAGATAACTTCTTTATCTGTATTATGATAATTTTGCATAATGGCTCTAATAACACTCCATTTATCTTGTCCATCCGGGTAAGTAGTATGCCCTTCTAATTTTTTCCAATTGTCTCTAATCTGTAACATAAACTCCAATAGAGAAGATGTTGCGGTAGTTTGAAACTTTGGGTTCTGAAGTAGAACATTGGTGAGTAGTGTACTTCCTGAGCGGGGAAGTCCTCCAATAAAATTTATTTTTCTCATAGTGCAATTAATTTATTTATTATTTCATTTGAATCAAAGATTTTCAATCTATCATAAGGAAACTGTACTGGATTACCACCAATATCAAAATCTTCTAAATAAGAAGAGTGATAAGTATCATAAACCGGTTTTACATTTGGCTTAACATTAACGTGTGATTTATATCCTAACACATTAGGATCATTTCCAACCCAACAAACAACAGATTTCTTATCTAAAGCAACTGCAGCATGTTGTGAGAATGAGTCAATGAATAATCTTTTTTGACTAAATAATGGTGCTGCTAATATTTCTCTTGTTTCTAATGTTAGTTTATTAGCTCCATCAATTAATCCTTGACCTTCATATCCAATTTGGTAGATATGATAATCATTTTTGAAGTAATCAACAACATCCTTTGCGTTTTGTGCTGGGATATCTCTATACCAAGAATAAGGTCTTGAATTTGGACCAACTCCACCACCACTAGTGTGTAATAAAAATATTGGCTTGGTTACACCATTTAATATTTTTATTCTGATATACTCTAACTCAAGTGGAGAGAAGTATAATTTTGGACTGGCACCAATATTTGGAATATTGTATAAGTCACACCAAACATCAATTAAATGTTTTCTATTTAAGATGTAATCTTGGTGGTGATAAGGGTCAATTCGATATACTTTGGTATCTTGATCTTTTATAAAGTTTTTATAGAAATTTGCTACTTGACCAAATGGATAAATCTGATATACATCTGGATTATTAAACCAAACTTGAGGCCATGCTGATACAACAATTATATTTCTTTCTGGATCAGAAGCTTTTAAAGATGATATGACTGCGGTTGCCAATATGTTTTTTCCTATGCCACCTTCGCAGTTAAAAATACTATATTTCATTGTATTTCATTTATTTTTATATTATATACTATCTTATCAACATAGTTTTTAATTTCTTTATTTATGTATATCTTATTTTAAAATAAAAAAAGTCAATATTATAATATTGACTTTTTTTACTATAAAGTTTTGTAATTAAGCATTATATAATGCTGTTAATCTAGCAATAACATCTGCGTCAGTCCATTGACCAGCTGCATCATAAGCTGCTCCTTCCCAAAGTGTTACTGGCTCATCAAGTTCTTCAACGAAAACTCTAACCATTTTTTGTTTTGGTAAGTCAACAACTCTGTTAACTGTTAAACTGCTGATAGTTTTACTTTTTTCTTCTTGTAAAACAACTTTCTTAGGATTAGTAAGTGTAATGTTCATATCTAATTTTTTATTTTCTTTTATATATTAAAATTTAAACTCTACTTTTTTAATAATTTTATACAATAGAAAATATTTGTGTGTTTGTTTTTCTATCATCTGTTATTACGACATTTGATTGTGTATTTATAATTAACCAAGTAGAATTGTCATTGGAAACAGCTAAAGTCCAGGATACCGGGTCTCTATACGTTTCATAATTACCAGTAACGTAATAATAAGAGTTGAAAAGTATTGGATCCACATTATCTATGTAAATAGTTGATGTTCCGAAACTTGTAGTTCCAAAAGTATTATCACACCATTTTGTATTAATACTATAATCTATAAGTTTATAAGCCGTTTCGCTCGGTACATTAGCACCATCTGGGTTAGTAGCACTTGCTGATGGTCCCCAACTAACTGTGACGCCATTGTATAATAAAACTAATTCAGAAGCTTGTATTGCACCAAACCCAATGTTATCAACATCTTTTGTTTTAGTCATTACCCATCTAAGATATCTATACTTAGTAGGTGCATCTGTAGAATGTGTAGCTCCCTTATTAACTAAAGTTTTATTATATGATGAATCTATAAAGTTACCAGTAGAGACTTGATATTCATTTATCAATAAAACCGTACCAGTAATATTAGTTGGTGGTAAGGCAACATCATATGGATTAAAATCGGTTGAATAAACAACAGTATTATTTATTCTTATTCCATATAAAGATCCATTAAAGTATTGAAAATTATTTAGAGGACCTCTACAACCAATTGATAATCCATATGTACTATTCTGCAAATTACCACCACTACCAGAAGCAAATTGATTCACACCATTGTAATATACTGATAGAGTAGTATTATCTGATACTATAGCAACGTGTGTCCAAACACCAGGTGTTGGTTCAGCAGTTACTGTCACATCATTTCTAATAACTAAATTACCGGATTGATAGAATATATCTATATTGGAACCACCATCTCTTTGAGCCATAATGGTAAAGATTTGACCACCAGTACTACTTGTAGCAGCTTTACTCCAAAATTCTATTGTATAACTAGTACCTAGAGCAAACTCATTACCAGTAGGAATCTCAATAGAAGAACTACCATTTAATACTATACTTGCAGTAACAAATACATATCTTGGACTAATACTATTATAGTTATTTAAAATTTGGACTGATGATAATGGACCATCCCATATTTTCACAACATCAATTTCCCTGTCTGTTAAATCTGGAATATCCCATCTTTTACCAATGTCTATTCCTAATCCACTTGATATTGCACTTGCAGTACAACTAGCTGAAGAATAAAGTGTACCATCTAAGTATAATTTTAAATCCACCTCATCATATGTTAAAGTAACATTATACCATGTATCAATTTCCGGTGTGAATCCATCTGTATATTTCCAATAATTAGGAAAATCAGTAAAGAATCCACCAGATATTTTACCATCCCAACCATTTCCAATTGGAGGACCATTTAAGAATCC
>Ga0209087_1000907_pt1 | contig 17997 bp, 28 predicted proteins | sample S_130805_EF_Meta_FD_187321 | JGI IMG/M metagenome (GOLD analysis project Ga0209087, IMG submission 187321) | Freshwater microbial communities from Lake Simoncouche, Canada to study carbon cycling - S_130805_EF_MetaG (SPAdes) (version 2) | ecosystem: Environmental > Aquatic > Freshwater > Lake ... | reverse complement strand
ACTGTCAACCATTGGCATCACCAAAGATCGCACCAACTCGCAAGGTTCTGGTTACAAATTCCGAGGGATTGACGATGTTTACAACGCAATCAGCCCACTTTTGGCTAAACACGGGCTTTGCATCTTGCCGCGAGTGTTGACCCGTGAATGTGTTGAGCGCATCAGTAAATCAGGCGGTGCCTTGTTTTATGTAACGGTTGAGGTTGAGTTTGATTTTGTTTCGGCAGAGGATGGCAGCAAACACACTGTCAAGACTTTTGGTGAGGCAATGGATAGCGGCGACAAGGCCACAAACAAAGCAATGAGTGCAGCCTACAAGTATGCAGCGTTCCAGGCGTTCAGTATCCCTACTGAATCAGACAATGATGCTGATGCCGTTACCCATGTTGTGCAATCAACCGAGGCAACCATCAAAGCAATACTGGCAGACATTATTGAGTGCAAAACTCATGATGAATTAAAAGATGCTTTTTACAATGGGATTAGAGCAGCAGGCAATAACGCAGTTGCCCGTGAACAAATTACCAAAGCAAAAGACGAACAAAAGGCAACATTAAAGGGGACACCATGAGCATTATTTTTAGAGCCAGTGCATTGAGCGCAATCATGACCGATGGCAAGGGTAATGACGAATTGAGCGTGGGGGCCAAGACTTACGTTACCAAGTTAGCCAAAGAGTTTATTTACGGCTATGACGAACGGGTTACTACAAAGTACATGGACAAGGGGTTGAGGGTTGAAGACGAATCTATTGACCTGTACAACGCCGTGCATCTGTCCAGCCATGCCAAAAACACGGAGCGTAAAACAAATGCCTGGATAACTGGCGAGGCTGACATTGTTGCTGATGACCGAATCATTGATATCAAGTCCAGCTGGTGCCTGACCACCTTCTACGTCCTGGCTGACCAGGGCAGAGATACCGGGTACGAATGGCAACTACGGGCTTACATGATGCTGTGGGACAAGCCACGGGCAGACATTGCTTACTGCTTGGTTAGCACTCCAGACGATTTGATTGGTTACGAAAGCAAGCAGCTGCACAAGGTAGATCACATCAATCGGGAACTGCGAGTGACCATCGTGCCGTATAAACGTGATGCAGCTTTGGAAGACAAAATCAAAATCAAAGTTGAGGCGGCACGGGTCTACTATGACCAGGTTATTCAAGAAATCAGCAAACAACACATTTATTGAAAGCAAATTATGGCAAAAATCTTAAAAGAACTCAGTTGCATTGTCGGCACATACACCAATGCCAAAGGCGAGAAGAAAAACCGCTATCAGCGGATTGGCAGCATCATCCAGACTCAACGGGGCGAGATGGTCAAAATTGAAGTAATCCCGGTAAAGGAAGGCGGCTGGGATGGCTGGGCATACATCAATGACCCCAAGCCAAAGGATGGTTATCAAGGTTTGCCCAAAGACGATGACGACATATCATTTTAAAGAGGTTACAACATGGATGATGATGATGACTACGAACTGGCAAACTTGATGTTTGGCATTGCAATCACGTTGCTGGTGCTGTTTGCCGTGACAGGCATTGCTGGGTTAGCGGGTTATGTTTGGGGGATGCTATGACCAACGAAGAATATAAGCAAGAGACAGCGCAGGAGCCGGATCGCCGAGTCTTACAAGCCGGTGGCACTCACCCCGCGCCGTGCGCCCGGCACTGCGAAGCGAAGGCATATGAAATTGAGATTCGTTCGCTGAACTCAAGGCTAAAGCAAGCACAGCGCCCGTGGCAGGGTCTAACACCAGAAGAAATGAAACACCTCTACCCTTATGGCAGATCAGTGTGGGGCAAGGAAACATACGAGGCTATTGAAAAAGCCTTGAAGGAGCGCAATCATGGCTGAAAAAAGATGTGTATATAAGTGCGGCGCTTGGAACTGCGGCAGCTACCAATTTAATTTGTACAAAGATGACATTGACCAAGGTGATCTGTGTGATGTGCATTACTGGCAAACGAAAGCACAGCGCCCGTGGCAGGGTCTGACAGATGAGGATAAGCAGACCGCAGTCTGGATAGATGGGACTTTTGGTGGTGGCGCACTGTGGGCGCAGCAACTGCTGAAGGAGCGCAACACATGACGCACAATTTAACGGCAATTCCAGCAAAGTATTTCGCCGTAAAGCCCTACCGCGCTGAACAGATTGGGCCAACCTGGTGGGCCGTAATGAACAAGCATGGCATCAACTGCTTAAATTTTTTGGAGAAGCCTGGTGCTGTTGTGACAACAGAACTTGATGCCAAAAAGATTGCCGAGGAATGGAACGCCAGAACTGAACCATTCCCCCAGCGGATTGAAACCTACGTTGCGCCAGTCACCACACAAATGACTGATGCAGAAATGGCGGCTTACGTCCGCAACCGCCGATATGATTTTGTAACTAAAACATGGATGAACTTTTAATGGATAACTGGCCCTTCCCCACCGAGTTGCCCCCGGCGCAGCCAAGTAAGCCTATCCCGTTCAACCCGCAAAACCATGAGGATGCGCCGTGGTGATGTCCAAACAAATCCGTGATGCTTTGGCCCAAGCGCCTGATGGCCTGACTGCCAAGCAACTGGCGCTGATGTTAGACGCAGAGCCATCAGCAATCAACAGGTCATTAACTTTGATGCCTGACACTTATATTGACCGCTGGGTCAAGTCCAAAAGCAAGCACGCAGCGGTGCATTGCCTAGCCTTTGTCCCAGATGATTGCCCACACCCATGACCCCAACATTTTCAACATGGGACAGAGCCGTACTGGACAAGTTTGCGCTTGAAGCCTACCTGCGGCTCCAGCAGCAGCAAGACCAGCTTGAGCAGTTGCGGTGTGACCTCAAGGATGCTATTGAGGCGTATCGGGCGGTTATGAGAGAAACAACGCCCTCTCATCGTTCCGCCGTTTGACCAGGCCAGGCAGCACCTTGCCACCGCCCTTTGTAAACTTCAAGAACTCGTCGGCGGCTTCTTCAATCTCGCCCCGAAGCATCTTTGAACGGAGGGTGCTTCGCTGTACGCCCCCCAGACCCAGATTAAAAGCAAAGCTGACAAGAGCATCATTTTGACCTTGGGTAAGCACCAGAGGAAAAAGTCGGGCGACCCCAACCTCAAATCGCTGGAGATCAAAACTAAGGAGTCCATTTACTTCGTCTTTTGAAAAAGTACGGTTGTCATGCGGCTCCAACGGGAAAGCGTCTCTTTGATCCAGTGGTAAACGACCTTGAATTGCATATAAAACCCTTCCAACGCCAACAGTCCAGAGCCGCGCCGGGCAACGGTATGGCTTGTATCGCACGCCTTCGTGGTGCTTGATCATCTCCTTGCAGCGGTCGGAGACTTTCAATCCTTGCCACCTTTAAATGCCCGTCCACCGAAATGGAAGCTGATGATTGACGCAAAGATAATCTGAGTATCAGCGTCCCACAGTTTGGCAATCAAAACGTCAAAGGCAATGTCCCGATGCCAAGCGTAAACAAAGCCGCCGATCTCGACGAAGGCGAACAGCAGGAAGAAACCGTAGGTCAGCACGGGCCTGACACCGGAGCGCAGGTTGACCATCCACTGTGATGCACCCTGTCCTATGGCAATGTCGTGGGCATACAGCGCGGCCCGTTCTGACGCCTCTGCTTCAATGGCTTGGCCCTCAACCTTTATCTCTTCAACTCGTTGCTGGGCCTCAAACCCCGCTTTGCGTAGCTCAAGCTCACGCTCCGTCTGGAGCCTTGCCATCGTGAGTTCGTGGGTCTTGTCGGCACGGTCTTGGAAAAAACCAAGCAACTTGGGCAGGCCGCCAGCTAAGAAACTGATCAGGGTGGAGAGTAGGGTTAACATTTCTTTTCTTCCTCATGGGACAGTTTGACGCCAGCAAGTAAACCGATGAAGCCACCAACAATAGTCTGAAACGCAGGCCCGACCAACTCAAAAATCTTGTTGTTGTCCACTTTCTCGTCAAACAGTCCCATTAACATTACACCGGACATTGACAGGACAACGATACACAAGGTCATGCTGACCATGAGCGTTACGAAAAATGTCAGCTTGGCTTTCATTTCTTGTTCCAAATCTCAAACAGGCTCTTGACCTTTTCTTCCAGCACAGCGATCTTGATATCCATCTTAGCCAGCACAATGATGAGCGTTATCAGCGCCAGCAGCATGGGCCAACCCTTTGCCAGTGCTTCCAGAAATTCCATGATTACCTGTGCAACGTAAGACTTGCATAGACGATTGCAGACATACTGAAGATAAGCACTCCCGCGGTTTTGATAAGGATGCCCTCAAGTCGTTTTAGCCTTGCGTTGATCTGGTCGTATCTTTCAGCGCATACGGCTTCATGGCTAGAGAATTGTGCTTCAAGGCTCATTCTTTTCTAACTCCTGCGCCTATTTCTAGGGCTTTTTTAACTTCTGCTGCGTTGGCTCGTCTTGCTCTCATTTCCATCACAGAAGTGCCAAGCTGCAAACCTGGTACAACCGCATTTAATCCGCCTTGGACAGCAGCACCTACACCTTGTTTAGCTTTTTCTGCCAATGCTGCAGCCAGCGTATTGGAGTTGTTGACAAAAGCGCCTCTAGGCTGGGCTTGGGTATACCGGGCAACATTGCCCACTGTTTTCAGTTGACTGGCAGCATCCGGCGTAAATATTTGCTCCATATTTTTTACGTCAACAAGTTGCTTGAGCGCTTTGTTGAATCCTGCTTGCGTAAAGTTGCCAGTTTCATCCACGATGCCAGCTTTGTCTTTCAACCAGTTAATAGTGCCTGCCGCCATATGCTGGTGCGCTACCGAGTCTTTGCCAAGGTGGTTGACCATTGTGGCAATGTTCTTGTTCACGCCGTTGACAACAAACTTTTGCAAATATTTGTCAGCTGCTACAGCATCGTCAACCGCAGCTTTATATGCTGGGTCTTTTTTCAGCATATCAAAACGCTCTTTAGCCAAACCCCGTGCAGTATCTGCTAATGGTTTTAATTTGGCAGCGGCTTGGCCTGTCAATGGCAGCTGCTCTAACGCTTCACGCACAATGCTTGATGCCATTGCAGCATTACCATCGCCAGACCGTTCTGCTTTACGAATCTCTGCTGCTAGGTTGGTACGCATAGCTTCAAAGTTCTCAAACGTCATTGGCTCACCAGACTTAAACCGTTCAAGCTGAGATTTAATTGATGGCGATAGAAATTCTGTCTTTAGCTTTTTGCCAAGCATTGTTTCTGCGTTTTTTGCTAACGTAATGCCATCAATTGGAAATTGACCACCGTTCGCATCTTCCAGGGCTTTGTATGCCGCAGTAATTTTTTCACTACGGGCAGCGTCAATAGTCTTGTAAGCATCAATGATGCCTTGACTGTTTTCTATGATCTTTGTGCCGTAAGCATCAGGGGCAGCATTACCGCGAATTTCATTAAGGTTTTCAATCAATAAACCATTTTGTTCATTAAACCGCTGTGCAAGTTCGGGGTCTTTGCCCCGCCGATTTTGTTCGTTGGACAATTTCACTATGTCACCAGTGGCTTGCCCTTCAGTTAAACGCACTGGCACAGGCAAGCTGTCAGCTTCAATATGCCGCATAAACGTGGGCACATTTGTTTGCTCAAAAGGGATGCCACTTAGCACGGCTTTCAATTCTGGCGTTGCGCCTATAAGCGCTTGCTGAATTGTTGTGATGGTTGGGACGCCAGCAGCCCCCACACTACCAGGTGTAGCACCAGCGCCAGCAGGCAATGTCACAGCAGGCAAGGCCACAGCAGTTGGTGTAGCAGCTGGTGGTGGCATAGCAGCCTTGGCAGCAGCCGCAGCCTCTTGGCGCTTAGCAAACGCCGCCTGCGTATCTGCCAGCATCTTGGCAGACATTTGCCCTGGCATAGTCACCTCAACTGGGCGCAGGTTAACGTCTAACGGCTGCGGTGGCAGGGTAGGCTCAATCTTGGGGCGCTGTGCAAGCACGGTCTTATCCCTGACCAAAGGCTCAGTGGCTGCATACAAAACTTCTCCAGCAGCCCCAGCCACAGGCTTGACTGCTTTGCCAGCCAGCGGTGCAACACCAACCAGGCCAGTGCCCATCATGTTGGCAATGTCAGATTCTGGCAAACCTGTTTTCTCAGAAATGTACTTAGCGCCTTTGCCAATGTTTGCGCCAATGAAATCCATGATTTCTCGGCTCAGTTCACCTTTGTATGCTCCCGTTTCAGAAACCCCAAATGTCTTGCCAAACGGTTTGTCTAAAGTCTCAACAACTGATTTTTCAGCGGCAGCAGCTTTCTCTGGTGTTTGACCAAACATCCTACCAGCAGCATAGGTTACAGGCCCAGCAACGCCAGGAATGATGCCGCCAATGGTTACATCAGCTAGTGATGCTGTTGCGGCTCCCAGGTTCTTTAAATATTTGAGCGCAGCCTGGGCAATCGGGCCATCGCCACCGCCAATGCCTGTGTCGCCCCTGGTGCCAGCAAATGCAGTAGTTTTTGCAACAGGCTTTTGCACCACTGAGCCAGGTTGGTTTGCTGGGATTGTTGTTTCAAACAAATCGCCCAAAGAGCCAACGTCAGAACCTTTTTGTGGCGCAGAGGCAGCGGCAGCAGGCGCAGCGGCAAGCGTAGGGGCAGAGGCAGCAGCAACGGGTATAGCAAGTCCCTGCCTAACCATTTCTCTTTTTATTGCCGCAACATCTTGTACGGCCCTTGGTATTCCAGCAGCAGCCTCTGCCTCGGCTCTGGCTAATTCTTTCGTAAATATTGGCAGGGCATCTTGATCTCTTACTTTTTGCTCTTGTGCAGTTACTTTGGTAGGCACAGGCGCAGCTGTTGCCATTGGTGGTGGCGCAGGAGCAGGCGCAGGAGCAGCTTGTAGAACTGGTGCTGGTGCAGGCTGTGGGGCTGGTGGTGCCGCTTGTACAACTGGTGCTGAGGCTGGGGCAACAGGAACAACTGTCAGCTTTGGTGGAGCAGGTAACGGCTTTGCCGCAGGCGTATCGTCCCAAAGTTCAGCGAGAGTTGCCATTATTTTATAACTCCCATAATTTTAGCTACTCTAATTTTTCTCGACAATTCAGCTAGTTCTGTTTCAGATAGCGAGGCTTTTAGCTTGGCTACTTCTTCTCTGTTCATTTCTTGGAAAAGTCTGCTATCGGCTATGTCATTAAAGTTGGCTAATTGCTGAATGTAATTGTCTGGCGTATTTCGATACTGGCCTAAGTATCTGGCTTTTGCAGCTTTCATGCTTTCAATGCCAATCAGCTGGTTAACCACTTCTTTGATGGCTTGGGCGTTCATCTTTGTGTTGGGGTTAGCCATTTCTGCCAACGCCCGTGCAGCATCAGTGTTGCCGCCAGCCAATGCCAATAAGTTAGCATTTTTTCTTAATTCATCAGTTGCTGTTTTTTCTGCCTCAAAAGCAGATATGCCGATTGCATTTGCCAATCCTGCTATCAATTCTTTTCGTGCGCCACCAACCCCTGTAAATGCGTCAGGTGCCAATTGCCTGATTTTTTGTAGTGTTCCAATTCTTTGTTGAGCAACACCTGCATCTGTAGATGTAGCTTGCCAATCTGCGTTTGCTATTGCTGCGTTTCCTTTTTGTGTCTCAGGCTCACCTGGCGCTTGGCCTGCGATAAACGGTCTAGCAATTGGAGGAGCAGCAGCACCAGGGCCAGCTGGAGCAGGACGATTACCCGGCGCAGGCGCAGGCGCACCAGCACCAAAGCCTTGTGTACCAGCAGACCCTTGTGGGCCAATCAGATATGGTGTACCAGCAGGAACGCCAGGGAACTGGCCTTCAGCAGCAACCAATTGCGTTCCTGGTGCTAATTGCTGTACAAAAGAAGTTCCTGGAATTACAGAACCTTGAGGCATACCCGCAAAAATATTGGTGTTAACAGTCCCACCACCAGCGCCTGTGTTTACGGCTATTCCTGTTGGTGCCATTGCGCTGACACGGCTTGCAGCATCAAGAGTGGCTAACAATTTATCTTTTAGAAAAGTTCTTAATTCACCTGGCTTGTTTCTAGCTTGCTCCAGATATGGTTGTATCAACTGTGCAGCTTGGTCAATTGGTATGCCCATTTCTTTGGCTTGGGCCATTCCATAACTTTGCAACAAATTAGACAAACCATCTGGGTAAACTGAGTTTGGGTCTTTTTCAGCAGCAATAACATAAGGGTTGTTTATCAGTGCCGTAAGCCTGTTAGCAACAATCCCAACCTTTTTACTAGCTACATCGTAGCCTGCTGATTCTTCACCTAATTGAGCAGTGCCTGCGGCAGCAGTAGCGCTTTTTAATAATTCTGGATTTACTCGGGCAGCTTGTTCAACAATTTGTTGCTGTGCTTGCAATGCCAATGGATTCATTCGCCGTGCTTGTTCAACAGTCTGCTCTGCGGCTTGCAGCTGTAACGGGTTAAGCTGGCGCTGTTGTTGGTACGCCTGGGCGCTGCTTGCCATGTTCATCATGTCACTCAATGACATTCCAGGCACGGGTTTGACCGTGTTGCCAATTGGGGTTATGTTGAAATCAGCCATTTTTATGCTATCTCTGGTTGGAAGAATGACTTTGTATTAGGAAATCTAAGACCTTGATTACCGCCGCCTAATGTTAAGCCTTGCGCCCCTGACCCTAAAGAATAATCTACTGCTGGCTGCGCTGCTGTCCCCTGGGGTCTGAGCATCGAGGCCAACGTAGCAGCATTGCCGAATCCTTGCAGGCCACCAGCCATGACGTTTGCAGCACCAATGTTGCCAGCACCCAGGGCTGTTGCCCCGCCAATGCCCAGTTGCCCAATGTTAGAAGCAATGTTTCCAGCTTGTTCTTGGCTTTTCTGACCTATACCCGCAATGTTTGATAAAGTGTTGAATATGCCCGTTCTTTGCGTTAGGTATTGGGGCAAACCAACATTAGTTGCGTAATCAGTGGCAAACTTGGTTCTTGCTAAATCCACATTGGAGCCACCGCCACCGACATTCATTGCTTGCCCAGCGGCCCCTGTGCCTTGGTTAAGACCAAATTCAAAACCTGGCATATTACGTAAATCCTGTGCTGTTACTTCTTTTGTAAAGTAAGGCAACATCTCTTGAATTTTGCTCAAGCCTAATTGACCAGATTGACGGTAAGGGGCCAAATCTGCGTATTGTTTTTCTTGCAGTGTACCTGCTTGAGCAGCCGCATTAGACTGCATTTGCGCCGCTTTTGTAGCGGCATCAGCTTGTCCTTGCGAACCTAAATAATTTAATATTGCGCTACCACCAATTGCCAATGGCAAAGCATTTGCCGCTGCAAATGTTCCTAATGATGCGGCTGCTGCAAGAAAAGTCATGTCAACTCCTTTATTTTTAGCTTATTTGATGAGTCAAACAATGCTGCTGTGTCTGGTTCAATCAATTCAGCTTCAATATCATCTAAATCTGTTTTGTCAGTGCGGTGGATTGTGACCCCAATTGCGTCAGTCACCGCCAGGGTTACCCGCTTGGTGCCTGGTTTGCTTTCAATTACATCCCCAGCATACAAGTGTTTCATGCCGCCTTCTGTCCAGGCAATTATTTCACCTTTAACGCAAAGAAAGAAGTGCGGCTCTTTATGCACCTTGCCAACAATCAGCGTACCAGCTGGGCGGTAGACTTTCCGCAGGTACATCCCTGGGCTAAACGAATGTTCGGTCACCAGTTCTAATTGTGGCAACACTGCCATTTCTTTTTGCAGGCGCTCAATCTGCTCTTTGCTAACTTGTGTGACCAGGCTCATTTCACCGCCCTAAGTTGCAGGAGTCTGCGCTGTAAGCAAACCGTTAGTAAAAGTCATGCTGCCGTTTGCGCCGAGTGCAGTGAGTTTAGCAGTCACGATGGTGGCGCTAACCCCAGCAACAGAAGTGCCTGTCCCGCCGTTGGCTATGGGCAGGATACCGCTGACTTGCGTAGTCAGGCTAACGCCACTGAGCGTACCGCCAAGGGTCAGGTTGCCTGTTGTGGTGACCGTGCCTGTCAGTGTGATGCCGTTGACCGTGCCAGTGCCGCCTACGCTTGTCACCGTGCCATTGCCTGTGCCAGCACCTAGGTTGGCTCGGGCTGCTGCGGCTGTAGTGGCTCCTGTGCCGCCATTGGCTATCACTAATGTGCCTGCCAGCACTACCGCGCCAGTTGTCGGGCTGCTGGGCGTAAACCCCGTTGTCCCAGCGCTAAAACTTGTCAGGCCACTGGAGGCCACGGTTATTGTCCCTGCGCCGTTGGTCACAGTGATGCCTGTGCCAGCAGTCAAGGTGTTTAGCGAATAGCCTGTGCCATTGCCGATCAACAGCTTGCCATTGGTGGGAATAGTTGTCAGCCCTGTGCCGCCGCTGGTAACTGGCAAAGCAGCACTTAGATTTGCGCTGATAAATGTTGGGTTCATCAAAAACATCAGCCACTCTTGGCTTGGCCTGCCCGTTATCGGGTCTAAAAAGCTGCTGAACGGGATGTTGATGTTGCTGTTAGGGATAGCGGTTGCCATTAGTTATCCCCTGCGCTAGCTTTCAAATTGGCTGAAATAATCACTGCTTTAACAGGCGCTGAAATACTGACCTCAAACACTCGGTCACGCCCAAACCCTAGCCGCCGCCAGATAGCCCGATTGCTGTACTGGCCCATCTTGCCAATGGATGTCCAATGCTCACTTGACCAGGTGCTGCCGCCATCAGATGACCAGCGCAGCATGGCTTGAGGGTCGTAGCCTGGCGTTGCAGGCACCTGCTCAGTAACAATTTCAGCGCCAGAATTTGATTCAGCAATCAACTGATAGCTTGGCCCGGCTGCTGGGACGTTTGCCAGTTCAGTGATGATGCCATCAGCAGTTTGCTCTGGTGTGACGCCCAGCCCAACGCCTGGTTGGAATTGGATTTGCAGTTCATCAAAGTATTGACGCTGGAAATCTGCTACCAGGTGCGGCGCTCGGCGCAGCCTGCGAATGGTGGCCCCGTCTTCAGTGTAGACATCATTCTCAATGCTGTAGAGCTTACCGTTTTGGAAGTCCCCAACAATGTACATACTGTTAAAAAACGCACCGCAGTTTGACCTGTGGCGGCTGTAGACGCCATTTGCAAACGCCAGCCATTTGTGCCAGCTTTTGGTGGACAGGTCATAAACCCATGTCAAATTGATGCTTGGAAATGTAACAACGTACATCTCATGGCCTTCAATCTGGTAGGTATAGGCAATTGCATCCGCAATGTATTGGTTGATGAGGGTCTGCTCAACTGCGTGGGTAGAAATCCGCACCCAGGTGTAGCCTTCCATCATCTCAATGGTGCCATCGCCGCGAGTGTCTCGGGCCACACACACAAAGCTGTTGCCAAACCGGGCCAAAGAAAACCTCGCAGCAATACCACTCTGGCTGCTGGTGCCTTGCACCCGTTGAAACGGGAAGGTGGTGATGCCAGTTATCACGTTGCCAATGTCAGTCCAAACCTCTGTGGTGCGTTCACCCAGCAGGTAAACCTGCCTACGGTCAACAATAAAGCTAACCAACAGGTCACTAGAGCCATCAACCGTGCCATAGAGCGCCAAAGATGATGAGGCAAGGCCAAGGTCGCTACACGCCCAGTTTTGCGTTCCTGGCTCGTTGTAGAGGAAATAGTTGTCAACCTGATCTGTGACGTTTGCGCCCTGCCAGGGGCCATCAGCGCTAGACAGAACTGCAAAGGTGTTTGTTGCTGCAATCCAGGTGTAGCGGTTGGCACCATCCACGATGTAGGCAGTCAGCCCGTTGTTGGTAGTGATGTTGTCACTGATGGACACGGGGCCAGTGCTGCTTAACAGCGTACCAATTAAGGTTGCCACCATGCTGGTGTTGACCGAGTAAACACTTGCGCCTGACACTGCGATCAGGATTGTTTCGCCTGACAGGGTATGCAGCCCACGCACTTCTGCCACTGCCAGCTGCGTTTGCAAGAGCAAGCCAGGGGTTGGGTACAGCGCTACAACGCCACGTTCCCCAGGCTGCTTTTGAGGGTCAATCTCAGCATAGAAATTGATGCACTCTTGAGCATCTTGATAGATTGATGGGGCTTCGTAAGAAGTCCCGACAAAACCAAAATCTGGCATATAAATCAGACGTAGCTGGGATAAAACTTAGCTGGTGCAAATGCGTCATAAGTCATTATTAACGCGCGTCCAACTACAGCCGTTCCTGCAATAGCAATGTTGCCTGTTGCGTCCCAAGTAAAAGCAGCAGTTGGAATTAAAGTTATTGAACCTCCAGAAGTGGCAAACAAGGCTGGTACGGTAATTGTTTTGATTGTGCCGGCGCCAACAAAATTTATAGCTTTAGGTGTTGAAAGAACAAAGGCTGTAATTCCTAATGTATTTGCAACTGCCGTTGTGCCAATAACATTTGATACGGCAAGGCTTGTGCCTGTGGCTGCGCCGATTGATGGTGTCACCAATGTAGGGCTAGTGAATGTGCCCGTGCTTACTGTTGGGTTTGTAATTGTTGGCGTAGCAATTGCCGGGCTGGTAAACAGCAGCGTTTTGGTAATGCTCTTGGTTGTGCCAGAAGTTGCAGGTTGTACAAACGGGATGATGTCCGTAGCGTTGATGACTGTAGCAACGGGCAGACCAGAAATGGCAACGGTAGTCATAATTTAAATCTTGTTTAACGGAAACCGCCATCCATGATAAACCCAGCGTCTTTGGCTTTGCCAACCATCAGGGCATCAGGATAACGTGAAACTTGCGGGGGACGCATATTGGTGCGCTTGATTGTGGCTTTAGCCTGGGCAGCAAATGCGTTAATCATGGCAATGGTTGTCTGGTTGGTCTTGCCGTACATGGGCATCAACCGTTCAGCCAGGCACCACCGCAGCGCATTGTTGTAGCCTTGAGGCAGCTGGATGGAGTCAGCGTACCCGTTGAACTGCCGAAAAATGGTCTGAGTAAACAGATGCAACTCGCCCTGGCTGGGGTTGGGATAGACAAACAATGTACCCAGCACTTCGCTTGGCTGATAGTAGATGGCCTTGGCCCACGGCCCACTCAGCTGCTTGATGCCAATGCTCTGGTATTCCTCTGCACCCAGGATGGCAACAGGATAGTCCAGGTAACCGCCAGCAACAGAACTGCCGCCCTGCATGGTAGCAATCCGCACAAAGGCACTCTCAATCGTCAAGGGGCGCTCGTAATAGGCTGCTATCGTGCCGCTAGTCGTTGTTTGGTTGGTGCTGACAGTGTAGGTGCCTGCCTCGTTGACATTGCCGCCTGCGCCCGTTGTAAAGCCCACAATGGTGGTGCCAGCAGTGATGCCAGTGCCTGACAGTGTTTGCCCAATGGCAATTGCGCCTGATGTGATGGCAGTAACAGTCAAAGTGGTGGCAGCAATTGAGCCTGTGAACGATGCGCCTACCTGACCACCTGGGCCAATCGTGTACTGCACCTGGTTGGGCGTTGTTGGAAAAATGATTTCAGTCTTATAGAAGACCATCATGTTTTCGTTTGACCACTGAGCGCACATATCGTTCAGCATATCGAACGCATCTGCCGAATCTGCTGCCGCCGGGGTTTCTCCCGCAGCTAAAGCGCCAACGTCCTTCAGCGCCCGATTGATGATGTCCTGGGGGGTTGTCACAGCCCTTGGCCCTGCGTAACGTAGACCACCGCGGTGCTGGATGCCGTGATGCCTGTGAAGAATGTTCCCGCAGGAAAACTCATTATTTCAACAGCGCCAGCCACCAAGGGGATAGCTGTGGTTGTTGATGCTGCTGTCACAGCAAGCGCTGATGATGTGCCCGTGCCCAGAAACACAGTCACCGCACCCACATTCACAAAACGATAGTTGGTGTTGACCACATTTGACGGGCCAGGCTGTACAGCTGTTGGGGCACTGGTTGCGCCCGTAAAGTTAACTGTCAGGCCAAGTGGTTGGAAGGCTTCTTGAGTCATGTTTGTCTTTCAAGGTTATTTAGCAGCCTGTGCCGCTTTGTACTCAGCCACCACAGCCGCCGTATGCGTTGCAGCACAGATGGCCTTCACACGGGCGTCCTGCTTGCTGTAGTCATCGCCAGGGGAGACAACGTGGCGGTGGAACGTGCCGCTGATCTGTTTGCCGTCTTCCATGATGGCGGTCTTGGTGCGAACTTGCACATTGCCGTTTTCAACAACTTCAATCAGATCAACAGAAACGATTTTTTCTAACATGAGTTTTTCCTTGTTTCCAGCCTGACCATCCAGTCAGGCATAAAGGCTGGTGGGCCGCACCAGTACGGTTTAGCAATCGGTCGCGCCAGCAAATTCTGGCAGGGTTTTGAGGTGTGTGTAGGCTTGAGCAATAAAATTTTGACCGTCAAGATTTGGAACAAAATTAAATCGCTCATACTTTATCGCATTTGCTTCTAAGTTAGCCTTAAATGCAATAGAAAAACCAACATCTGTTTTGTCGCCGGAAAACTCGGATACCTTCAAATAGCCGTCTTTTACAGTAATCCCACAGTGCTCAAAAGTTTGTTTCAGTGCCATGATTTACCCCAAAGTAATAGTTGTTGCAGAATCGTTTGTGTAAAACAAAACGTTTGCGCCATCATAGGCGATCATTGATTTATAAGCACTGTTTGCATTTGTGCCGTTATTCAATGAATTGTTAATTCCCCCAGGAAACCAGCCAGAACGGTCAAGAAAATACAAACCCTTGTTTCCGTTAAATCCCAATAATGCAGGTTGATTCATATCTAAGGATTTAAAATTTTGAATATAATCGAGTTTATTTCCTGTTGCCATTGCGGGTGTTTGAACAGCAGTTCCAGCAAGGGTATAGGTAGAATATAAATATGTAGACCCTCTCACAGCGTTATTATTAAATTTAATCTGCTGCCCAACAAATGTACTTTGGTCGTTAATGACTAGTGCGGCGTATGTATTCACTACTGTAGAGCCGCTAAATCCAGTTTCAGTAAATGATTTTCCGCTAAAACTATTCCCGCTAATGTCAATATTACGAACAAGTTCATTAATAACAAACGCGCCGATTTTTGCACCAGAAACTGAGTTATCGCAAAAACTTATGTTTTCTTGTTCAAATAAAGGAAAAAGAGTGCTTGACCCACTTGTATAAATACGGAATGCTATTTGGTACAGTCCAGTAGACGCTGCTGTAGATGGAAATTGAATAGTGTTTCCACGAATAGCAATATTACGCATTGTTTCGTTGGTAGTAAACCAAGGACGTCCAGATGAATAAGTTTCTAGGCCATCACTGTCAACAGCAATTACAGCAGCAGATGAAAGCAATGCAATAGACTCAGGAGCGTAAATTGTATTACCAACCACATTAACATCAAATGAGGGTATAACAATTCCAATTGGTAACGCATGGTTAGCAAATACGTTCCCAGTAATTTGTATGTTGCGAGATCGGCTATTAACTACCTGGTACGCGCAAATTGCTGGCGCATCGGTATAAAAATAATTGTTACAGACATCAACGTCAACACCTGCGGCATAAACGGCGTGTTCAGATGAGTTGTATACAGTATTATTGTTAAACTGCCATCCACGACCACATCGCTTTACAACACCAATGCTTGATGTCCATGTGTCTGTTTCAACTTGAGTAGGGATTGCATAAGTACCTTCACCCGCTACGCAGTCGTCGCACCACTCAAAATAATTACCAGAAACTTCACAAAAATCAACACCTGACCACACTACTGCGTGTAAAACATTTCGGCTTAAGATTGCGTGTGCAACGGCAATACAACTATTGTTAATAAATTTAGCGTTGTAATTTTTTGTGGTGTTATAGTTTTGATTGTTGGCGTAGTCAAACTCAATTGGCTTTTGATAGTAGATAACTGCTGAATCAACGTCTACAAACAGGTTGTTTTGCACAACCAAGTTTTTGGTGTTTTTGGCTTCGATGGCATTGCGGAAGTCATGGATGACGCTGCCGCCAATAGAGTGCTGCGTGTCCTCGCCGATAAACTGGATGTTTTCAATGACCACGTTTTCAGTGGCAGCGGCCACGTTGCTGTCAGGAACGCCAACAAAAATAAGTGGATACGCCAGCGCATAAGTGCTGATGTCGGTATTGAAACGACGAATCTTAGTTCCGTTTCCTGCTCCGACCAAGCTGATGTTGCTGTTTACAACTTTGACGCCCCAGCGGTCATTGGTGCCAATGTTGCGGGCAATGCGGTATTCGCCTGTTGGAAAGAATACCGTGCCGCCAGTAGCTGCCAAGCTGTCAATCGCGGCTTGAATGGCAACTGTGTCGTTTGTTACCCCATCGCCAGTCGCGCCAAAATCCCTGACGTTGGCAACTGCGCCAGTAATCATTGAATAGGAAACTTTTGTCAGCGCCATGATTTATCCTTTTAGGCAGAAATATAAGAGATATTTAAAAGAAAAATCTCTCTTGGATAAAGTACATTTATTGTCGAGGTTCCATCATATCTGTATATTCTGCTTACTTCGGTTGAATTAGATAAAAGTCGTCCGGTACAGGCAACACCTGTGGCAAAAGTTTCTCTAATAAACACTGGCGCATATTCAGTTGTGTTTTGCGTAGTGAAAGGTAAGCCATTAACAATCAAATCACCGCTTGCTGTGCCAAAATTTGTAATGTCTATAAGCGCAATGCAAGTAACTAACTTGCCAACTTTCACATAGCTTCCAGCAGATGTGTATGTTGTGATTGCGCCAGCGGAAGCAGTAGGGACTGGTGTCCAAGTACCTTCTTCATAGTCAGCCAGCAATTCGCTGGTCATCGTGCCAGAGCCTGATGATGTAATAGAAAAGTCAATGCCTTTGCCAGCGGTGCCGATGACTAGGTTGCCTGTGGACAGGGTAACGTCACCAACAAACGTGATTGGCGTTTTGATCTGACTGGCACTGATAACTGAATTTGCTACTTTTAACATGGCGATTCCTAGTTGTAAACAACTTCAATGAGGGATGTGTCAGGCGGTGCTTCAGTAAAAGTTACCGTGCCGCTGGTTACGGTGTAGGTATTGCGGTTCTGATAAACGCCGTTAATGTAAATAGCGGTAAAACCATCATCTACTGCAAAGGCAGTCGTTGTCCCGTCACCAGTATGGTCAGTAACCGACAAATTGCTGCCATTGGTTGAAATATTGTCTACCGTCCAAATCAACACGCCTGCGCTGGTGTACAGGGCCAGTTTGTAACTAGCAGAATCAAGCCACACATTGGCCTCGCCACGGCTGTCCAGGACGATGGGGTTAGTGTTGGCAAAGTTGCCAGTGGAATCGGTGTAGGTGGCTAGTGGCGTGGTTGTGCCAGCAGCGTAGGTGTACAGCAGCCCTCCCGACAACGGTGCGCCGTTCAGATCAAAGAATTGCAGCTTGGGCGTGGGGGATAGGGATGTTGTAGCCATGATTTTTGAGTGAAAAAGGGAACCGCCCTTGCGAACAGTCCCCTTTTATTTTACTGAAAACCGACAGTTTAGAACGCTGTGAAATCAGTACCGTACACATAAATGTCAACCGTGCCGCCACTTACAGCAGTTCCAACCTTGACGTAGAACGTCTGGGCTGAAATGTTTGCTGTGCCAGTAGCTGCTACCACCGTGGATTTGGTGACATAAGCTGAACTGGTGTTGCTGGTCAGTGCTGCGTTGGTGACGATTTCAGTACCCGTACCTGCTGCACCCGTCCAGATTGCCAGATAACCAGCAGAAACATCCTTGTTGGCATTTGTGATGACAACATTGGTGATGTTGTAGCTGCTGGTGTTGATGACGGGCAGGGTAATTGCCGCATCGCCAGTGGCATTGATGGAAACGCTCGTTGCGTAAGCAATCAAGCGGATGGCCTGGTTACTTGACAGAACTTGCGGATGGACGGTAGTGGTTGTTGCTGCGCCTGGATTTGCCATGATAATTACTCCTTAGTGGTAGGTGTTAAGCGGCAACCCGGCAAGCAAGCTCGGGGTACAGCGGTGCCCAGCCGTAGAGAACGTCTACACGGGTTGGGATTGAATCATTATTTATTGTGTATTGCCTCACCACACGCATGGAAAGGCCCAGTTCCTTGT
>Ga0209087_1000902_pt1 | contig 18081 bp, 24 predicted proteins | sample S_130805_EF_Meta_FD_187321 | JGI IMG/M metagenome (GOLD analysis project Ga0209087, IMG submission 187321) | Freshwater microbial communities from Lake Simoncouche, Canada to study carbon cycling - S_130805_EF_MetaG (SPAdes) (version 2) | ecosystem: Environmental > Aquatic > Freshwater > Lake ... | reverse complement strand
TTGGGGTTGGAACGTATCACCTTCGATTGTGTTTCCTTGTGGAAGGTCTTGGTAAGCGGGATGCGCCATACCATTGATACCAAGTCCGTTAGCGCCTGTATTGTTTTGCCCCGCAAAGCCAGAGCCTACGGCGCTATAACCGTTAACACCAGCGCCACCAAAACCACCGCCTCCGCCAGCGCCACCAAAGTCAAGCGGGATGCTTAAGTCAAGGTTGCCGCTACCGGAAATACCACCGCCCGCCATCTTCTGCTCACCGGTGTATGGGTCAACCGCCGTGTCTCCCGCACCGGTCAGTACGTTCTGAGAGATAGGAGTTTGATAGGGTGTAGCGTAAGCATGTGTATGGTCGTATGCTTGGGGAAAACCCGTATTAGCACCGATAGCATTGTTGTTAGACATTTGCTCAACTGGACCGCCGCCCGCAAAGTGGTAGATGTTTTTGGCTTCATCGTTAGTAACGGCTTTGAATTCTGGTCTAACAAAATATTCTTGCTCTCTACCGAAGTTACCTTGTTTAGTCGTCAAGTCTGGGTAAGTAGGGACGTCAGGTGCAGGTAAAGGACTAGCTTTGTTTGCACTGTATGTGTAGCGCTGACCCATGTCTTTGTCGCCTGTGGCTGCGGCAGCAGGCGGGGCTTGCATAGCCGCCATCGGTGCGGCGGCGGCAAGTGCTGTTTTGGCTATACCCGAGCCGCCACCCATATTTTGGGCAAGTCGACTGAAGCCCCCTTCTGTTCCAAGAGAAGAAACGCCCTGACCCATATTACCCAGTCTGCCCATAAAGTCCGTACCTTTTTCTGCAGCTATTTGTGCTGGAGTTAGGGTTGATGCTGCAGTTTGCTGATACCAAGAAGGAAGAGCACCCCCTTCTAAAGCTGCATTTTTTGTTGCTTCTTCGGTTAGTTTTTGCGCTCCCGCTTGCTGCATACCCTGTGTAGCTAAAGCCTCGCCCATGTTAGCGCCACCGTAAGCGCCAAGACCCGCCATCACTCCACCCATCAAACCCGCTTTAGGGTTCATTAAATAACTTGCGCCGCCAACAAGAGCGCCAGTCATAACAGAGCCTAAGCCGGGGGCATAAGCATTAAGCGCCATACCTGCAACCATAGGAAGAATAGAAGACAAGAAACCTGCTTCGGGTAATCCTGTTTGTGGGTTAATAGTTAGTTGACCCCCGTGTGCCATAGCCAAATCATTGAGGCTTTTGACCTCTTTGTTTGACATGTGAACAAGCGTAGTGTCAGGTCCACGACCTTTATCGGCTATATGTTGGGCAGCAAGTTGTAGGCTCATTTTTGCCTCGTAGATGGGGGGTTAATCGAGTTTATCATGCCTTAATCCTTAATGGGTAACTAGATGCAGCTCCACCAGATGTATCGTAGTAAATATCACCAGAACGCAAATTAGCAAAATCAGCTTGTGTTGGTAAGCTAATAGCTGGTGCTCCAGCTAGGGTTGGTGTGGAACAACTTAACGCAGATACTATCAATGCTGGAGTAGTACCCGTGGCTGGCTGTCTTTGTGTAGATACAACTATAGGGCCGGGGTTGTCTAAAGAATTAAAGTACTGACGCAAAATGCTCAACAGTGCATCCATGAAACGCTGGTCATACTCTACCGGAGCGGCTGGAAGTCGTGGGGCGCTTACACCTTTGTTTGCCATGTTTATCTCCTACCATCAGCACGAACATCAATACGAGGAGCACCTAGTTGCCACTGCGTACCCAACGTGTCTGATTGAAGTTTGAACGCCATCTGCCGCCCGCGAATCCGCACAAACACCTGCTCAGTAAATTGTTGTACGTTGTATGTTGTAGTACTTGCGTAAGACTGCTTACTTATTACCGCTGGGTTGTCTGAGTCACCGTAGTTTGCACCGGGGTTTTGACGAGGACGAACCGTAAAGTTAACGGAGGGCGCTGCTGAAGCGGAGCCATCAAAAGTGACGTCAGGTATAAGCCTCCAGACAAAACCAAAATTATGACCATCGCCAATATCAAAGTCCGAGGATTGAACATAAGCATCAATAGCAACTGGGGTGCTAGTCTCATTGTTGTCTACACCTGTTTCTTGATATACCAAACCACCGTTTGTGTATGCGCCGCTAGATGTATATCCAATACAAGCCATAGGCTCAGAACGCAGTGGGCTATCCAACCAAACAGTGCGTGGGCGTACAGTTGTGCCGTTCATAGTGCCGTAATACCACGTACGCTCTAAGTGGTTATAGATGACGTAGCGGTCAATCAATGTATTAGGTGATGAGGCAGTGCCTGTGCCGTTTTCACCATCAGAAGTTGTACCTGTGATAGACGGATAGAACCACCAGATTTCGTTGTAGCCTTCATTAGTCCCAGAATGAATCTGGAATGACTCTGTCAGGTTGATATTGTTGTATATGTACTGTCGCAACGCACAGGGTAGAGTTTCTACCCGTCCAGAGTACATATAGAACTTATCCGTACCCATCCAATATGTGACGTTGTTTACTGTAGATACTGCGTTAGGGCTAGCAATAGATATGTTGTCGGCAAGAATCTGATTACCCCAAACATATGGAGCGCCAAGATACTGGAAAGAATACAAACAAGAATCGGAAAACACTAAAATCTCTTGCCGTGCTTGTATAGCAGTAATGATTGAAGAGCCATGACTTAGACGAATACCGCCCGCTTGATTGGTAATTGCTGGAGTCCAAGTGACCAAGGTATTCTGGTCAGACCAACGAACCTGCATTGGGTCTAGTGTTGTAGTCGCATACACGCCAGTTGGATCATTACACCCGAATGTAAAAGTAAAACGTGATGAGTCAGACACCAACACAAAATTAACAAGCGACGGGCAAGTTGCGTCTGGTGTAAATGAACCTGTTTTTGTAACTACCGCAGTACCTGCTTTAATAATCTGCCCACGATCATAGACGTTAGGACTTGCGTTGTTTGCCCAGTAATACATAGCACTACTACGTGGGTTAAACACCAAGTCTTCGCCGTAGTTAGATTGACTCCACAGGCGTAACTGAATGCCTACACCAAGACCAGATGGTGCAGGAGAGCCCCAGCCAGCGGACGCATATCCAGCAGTTGCACCGCCCCAACCACCAGCGCCCCAGCCCACACCGTAAGTAAATGTTGTATTACCTGTTGTGAGTTGATAGTTAAATGTTGCGCTAACAGCGGGCGTGCCAGAGGACGTAGCCGTGCCGGGCACAAGAATGGTGTACTGACTAGAACTTACATACGTAACAATTTGGTATTCACCATTAACTAGCACCCCATTAGGGGCAGCGTACACAGCCGTTAAAGTGAGATGCGATGCAGCAGTTGTGCCGTTAGTGCCACGAGTACACCCTGTCAAAGTGTTTGTGGATATGCCTGTGTAGGTTATGCACTCAGAATCAATAAATATAGACCCAGTAGCAGGAAAGCCTGTGGCTGAAGTCAAAACAATGCTAGTAACACTGCTGTTAATAGCGCCGTTTAGCGTAGTGTTTAGCGGAACAATGTTTACAAAGTCTCCAACTTGAACCGTGCTACCAGAATCCGTAACTGTGATAGTTGTGAAACCGCCGCTGTTTGTTGTGGTGTTGGTAGTGAAAGCGCTGGCTACAGTAGCATTAGTTAGGCGAATAGGCGTGATGTCATTAAAGGCACCACCGCTGGTGTTTTGCACATAGAACTTTAAGTTAGTGCCAATCGACAGTAAGTTGTACCCTGTCAGATTAATCCAATTCCACATAGACTTGGCAATACCCCAAAACACTCCAGTCGATGGGACTGCGGATGTTGTTACGCCGCTTGCAGCAAACGTACCTGTGGGGGCATTTGGGTATATAGACCCACCATCGCGTTGCCAGCCACCTACTTTTTCAGGGAAGCCAGAGCGGAAACGAATTTTGTCGCAGTCAAACCAACCACCCTCATTGGCGAGAGTAGTACCTTCGCGGTTAACGCCGGGTCTAAACTGTAGTTTCTGTAATGGCATGTTTTATCCTAAGAACAGGGCACGTTCGTCTTTGCGACGATTCTCTAACCCTTTGAGTATTTTCCCACCAGCCTTGCAATACTTCAAGAGTTCTTCCGCAGCACCTTCCATATCCCCGCGCAGAACCTTCTGACGGAGGGTTGAGCGCTGTAGTGTTCCCAAACCAACATTGAAACTAAAAGATATGAGAGCATCGTATTGACCTTGAGTGAGGGGAACAGGACAGAACTGAACCACACCTCGCTCAAAGCGAGCCAAATCTGTTTTAAGAATTCCATCGACTTCTTCCATGCTGAATGTGCGGTTGTCGACATCTTTGAGGCCAAACCCATCCCGCTCTTCTATCTTCATCTTGCCCTGCTCTGGGTACAAGACGTGCCCCACCCCCACCGTCCACAGCTTGGCTGGGCAACGGTAAGGCTTCTGACGCACCCCTTCATGGTGCTTAATCATCTTGAGGGCTTTATCTGACAGGTTCATTTCTTACCAAATGCTTGTGTACCAAACCAGAAAGACACCACAGATGCCCAGATGATTTGAGTCTCGTTGTCCCACAGCAGGTCTAGCGCCACATCAAACGGCACTTCCTTGTGATAAGCGAACCAGAAGCCAAAGATTTCTACGAAGGCAAACAGGACAAACAGACCATAAGTTATGGCGGGGCGCACCATAGCACGGGCGTTAATCACCCACTGACTAGAACCCTGACCAATAGCGATGTCGTGGGCATACAAGGCTTGGCGCTCTTGCATGGCAGTTTGTGCGTTAGTTACTTCAGCGTTAATCTGAATCTGCTCAGTCTGGATATGCTCGATGCGCTCTTGGGCTTCTAGCCCCGCTTTACGTAAAGCCAGTTCCCTCTCCGTCTGCATCTGCGCCAAAGCAATCTCATGCTTCTTATCAGCACGGTCTTGGAAGAAGTCAAACAGTTTTGGTAACCCACCCATCAGGAAAGACAGTAGGGTTGAAAATAGTGTCATCATTTTGATTCCTTTAATTCACGTTTCAATTTACGCAACTCCTTCATCTCTTGCTTGAGTTGGGCGCGCATGTATAGGGTTTCTACGTATGCCATCGAGGTTACTCCTACAACAACACATATAGCGACTCCTATCAAAATCCACCAGACAAGGCGCGTAGTTGCCACATTAGCCACCCAAAAAACATAGATATGAACATCACGGCAATTACTCCAGTTATTGTTTCAATAGTCCGAATCTCGTCTTGCTCTTTCTGCCACCTTGCCAGCCTATTCCTACGTATTGTCTCTGACCTTGCCCACGCTTGTTCTTGTTCAATCTTCTTGTGCATCACCAAAAATCTGCTGTACAGGTCTTTGAGTTGGGGTGGTGCATACACCATTGCCTCACGAACATCTTGCATCAACTGCTCAATCTGAAGCTCAATAAGCACGCGCTCAATCGCTTTTTTGCTAGTGTTTTGCGTTGGGTCGTAGTTGGTCTTTGATGTCTCCTCTAGTTCAAGGTAGTGGTTTGTAATCTGTTGTTGCGTGTCAAAGAGGACACCAATGTTGTCTCCAATCTCGCTGATGAGTTTGAGTTCAAGTTCCTCGTAAGACTGTTGCTGTTTGGTTGTGGCTTTGGCTTTCGCTTTTGCCACAGGCTTGGGCGCTTCTGCTGACTTGGCTGGTTTGCTAATGAACAGACCAATGAACCAATCAAAAATGCCCTTGATTGCTTTGACATCGCCAATGACCTGCTCGGCTGTCTTCTTAGCCCCTTCCAACTCCATACGCCCTTCATGCAGGAGAGCACACCCCTGCTTGATAAAGCCAACGGCGGTTTGGGCCGCCATGAGAAGAGTGAAAGGGTCCACATTTTTAGCTTAGTTCTGACCAAATACCAAACTGAATACCACCACCAATACTATAAGTAACACCGTTAGGAACAATTACACACGCTGTGCTCTGATAGCCAAACTTAGCTACGTTTACTCCACCAACATTTATGTACGCGCTTTGGTTGTCATCGCCCATACCAATACAAACTTGAATTGGTTTACCTGTGCTATTCGTATATGTTGTCCCGGCAGAGCGAGAACCCGTTACATTTGCCCAAGATTGTCCATTACCGATTGCATTGGTTACGTTTGTGGCTGTAGTAGCTGTAGTAGCTGTAGTAGCTGTAGTAGCTGTAGTAGCTGTAGTAGCGCTGGTTGCCGTAGCCGCGTTACCGCCAATAGAAAGACTAGATGCTGTGCCGGTCAGACCTGTACCCGCACCAGAGAACGAGGTGGCAGTAGCCGTACCAGACACACTAAGACTAGACAATCCACTAACTGTTCCTCCAGTGATGGCTACGTTATTAGCGTTCTGGGTAGACATAGTGCCCAAAGTACCCGTAGCCGCAGTCACAAAAGCTGTTGTTGCAATCTGTGTTGTGTTTGTTCCGGGCGATGCAGTCGGCGCAATTGGAGTTCCTGTAAGCGTTGGGCTTAGTAAGGTAGCAGACACCATATAGTTAGTAGCCGTCACAATATCTGTGCCGTTAGACACAAGAAGTATTTTTGCTGTGGCTGGGACAGATACGCCTGTTTGTCCGCTTACTTTGACTGTTACTGCACCAGACGCATTGTTATAGATGAAGTACAGTTTCTTGTTGGCTGGGACGATTAGGTTAGTGGCTGTTCCGCCTGTACCAGTCAACTCAATAAACATGTTACGGGCTACGCCACTTGCACCGTTGGGGATTGTTATTGTGGTATCCGTGCCAGTAGAAACGGCTTGGGTTACATAGCCTGAGATAGCCTGTTCTAGCAAAGTGCCAAGGTTGGTGTTGGTTGTTGACCCCCAGTTACCCGCTTGGTCGCCAGTGCCGATAAGCTCAAGGGCTAGGTTGGTTGAATACGTGCTTGACATGGTTTACCTCATTGAAGGTTGTTTATATCTGTCCAGCCTGCGTTGTTGGTGGTACTTACCACTGTCCAACCTGCTGTCTCTGTGTTGTTAATAAGCGCCCAGTTTGCTGTCTGATCGTCGATGATTTTTATCCAGCCCGCTACCTGTGTATTGTCTGCCATATTGATGTTCTCGGCAATGGAGGCTTTGAACGCGGCTTGTATTGCTAATACGTCTGCGAGGTTGATGTTTTCTGTGACGCTTCCCAAGAACCCAGCAACGATAGTCTGGGCGTTTACTACACCAAAATTTTCTGTTATGTCAAAAAAGAAGGCGTTAAAAATTGCAATTAAATCTTCTATACCAATGTTCTCAGTGCGGCTAACCACAAACTGGGCAGTGAGGGTTTCAACCTCTTCTATTGTTATGGCTTCGGATACGGCTACAGCAAACTGCGCCGTAATAGTTTGCGCGTTGTCTAAAGTAATTGGCTCGGATATGGACTGCAAGAAAGTAGACGCTTGAGTACTGGAGTCGTCTATAGTAAACGGCTCAGTGCGGTCATTAAGCATCGCTGTATATACAACTTGGTCATCTGCGATTGTGATTGGCTCGGCACGGCTCACGGCAAACTGCGCTGTGATTGCTAGTGAGTCGGCGGGGAGAAGGTCTTCAGTGATTGACTGTAGGAATGTAGAGACTTGAGTGCTGGAGTCAGCAAACGCAATTGTTTCTGTAGCACTACCAAAAAAGTTAACTCCCGCATCATTGATAACTTCCGCTATACCGATTGGCTCTGTTATAGATTGTAAAAATGCAGATATTTGGGTGCTGGAGTCGTCAGAAGTTATAGCTTCAGTCAAAGCCAAAGAATAAGACACCCCCGCTAAAGAAGCAAAAGGTGACTGAGAAAAGGCAGATATGCCAAACATTACTTACGGCACCCATCTTTGGTTTCGTTCATCCCACCTATACACATCACCATCAGTTGGGTATGGTACAGGTGGCTCCCATATATACGCGGGTTTACTTAGTGTCCAAGATGGATAGGGTTGTGGTTCGTAAAATACATCAGCAACAGCATCATAAAAAAATCCTCTAGACGCATAATTTTTACGAAAAGAACCATCTATAAATGTTTCTAGCCAAGTTCCGGGGCTTGAATCTATAAAAGTCTCAAAAAACTCTGGCTCCGCAACAAGTACTTGCTCAACAACACCATTATGAACTTTTGCAAAATAACGCATTATTGGAATCTCCACCTGACAATAACAATACCTTGATACCCAGAACCACCCGTACCAAGACCACCACCTGATTGGTTACCACCTCCGCCCCCGCCAGAACCGTAGTAAGTGGCTGGGTTACCAGCAGTAGTTCCTGATGAGCCCGACCCGCCTCCCGCAGAACCGCTACCACCAGAGCCACCAAAACCAGAATCACAGCCACCGCCGCCGCCACCTGCGTACGTGTTTCCATCTAGCCATGTAGTTCCAGCACCACCGGAACCTGCGTTGCCACCAGAAGCACCATTGCCACCAACAGCCGCAGAACCTCCGCCACCACCAGAGCGCCGCGAACCACTCCCCGAACCATTACCACCACCAAAACCTTGACCCGATGTACCAGAATACCCGCTAGTACCTGCGTTTCCATTACTACCGCCGCCACCAGAGCCACCAGAACTTCCACCTGCGTTAGCCGACATACCGCCGCCGCCACCTGTGGTAGATGTACCAAACGCAGATGAGCCGGTGCCAGAGCCACCACCATTACCTGTTTGATTGCCGTTATTAGAACCGCCGCTAGCGCCGCCGCCAACACTTATTGAATAACCTGTAGCCGTTACTGTTGCAGTGGTAGCTATATAGCCGCCAGCGCCTCCACCGCCGCCCATTTGCGCGCCTCCACCACCAGCACCAGCAACTACAACATAACTTACTTGGTTACTCTCAGATGAACCTGCACCAACAGAACTTACTGTGAATGTTCCGCTAGATGTAAATGTAGAAAACTTATAGTTTCCTGATGTTGATACAGACCCACCAGAGGCAACCATATAAGTAATAGGTGTCACGCTATTACTCGCAGCACTTGCAGAACTTGTACCAACGGCATTGGTGGCTGTAACAGTAAATGTATAAGCCGTTCCGCCTGAGAGTCCGGATACGTTAATACTTCCAGATGTTGCTTGACTGACAGACCCAGTAAAACCGCCGGGACTAGAAGTGGCAGTATACGAAGTGATTGCCGTTCCGCCGTTACTACCCGGTGCGGTATATGCCACCGTAGCCGTAGTACCGCTAACAGTAGCAGTACCAATAGTGGGAGCGCCGGGAACAGACCATGTAGTTACTGAAGCACTTGCGGCACTAGCCGAACCTGTACCTACGGCGTTTGTTGCTGTAACCGTATATGTGTATGCGGTATTGTTAGCGCCCCCAGTAGCAGATATGGGGGATGATGCACCTGTAAAAGTACTACCACCACTACGCGTTACTGTATAACCAGTAATTGCTGTACCGCCATTACTTGCAGGGGCAGTAAAAGCAACAGATTGAGTACCAACACCTGTGTTAGTTGCGCTAACTGCTGTCGGGGCACCGGGCACGCTATACGTTGTTACGCTATTAGATGCGGCTGAAGATGCGCTATTACCAACTGTGTTGGTAGCGTAAACAGTAAATGTATACGCTGTGTTATTTGCTAAACCAGAAACTGTAACAGTCCCAGAACCTGCCTGAGAAAGTGTTCCTGTTATGCCGCTTGGTGATGAGACGGCTGTATAGGACGTAATTGCCGTGCCACCATTACTTGCGGGAGCAGTAAAAGAGACACCAACTGTGCCAACCCCGGTATTAGTTGCGGTACCAATAGTAGGCGCACCGGGAACGGACCAAGTTGTAATAGAGTTACTTGCAGACGAAGATGCGCTATTTCCAACTCCGTTAGTGGCGTAAACAGTAAACGTATAAGAAGTGCCAGTAGTTAAACCAGTAACAGTAATCGTTCCAGAACCTGATTGTGAAACAGTGCCTGTTTGACCGCCGGGACTAGCTACTGCTGTATATGACGTAATTGCTGACCCGCCATTACTACCCGGTGCTGTGTATGTAACGGTTGCAGATGTGGAACCCGTGGCTGTTGCTGTGCCAATAGTAGGCGCACCGGGAACCGAATAAGTTGTAACAGAATTACTTGCGCTAGATGAAGCGCCATTTCCTGCCGCGTTAGTTGCGTAAACAGTAAAGGTGTATGCTGTATTAGCAGAAAGACCAGAAACCGTAATAGTTCCAGACCCTGATTGAGAAACGGTACCCGTTATTCCGCCGGGAGACGAAACAGCCGTATAAGAAGTGATTGCTTGAGCAGCAGTGTCGGTATTTGAGGGCGCTGTATATGTAACAGAAACAGTACCAACACCCGTATTAGTTGCGGTACCGATAGTAGGCGCATTAGGAACAGTAAAGTAAGCAAGAATTTCCCATTTACCACTTGATGTTGAATAGCATTCAACCGCATTTAATGTAGTATTAAAACGCGTAAAGCCATCTCCCGGAGAACCGGGGCGTTGGGCTGTTGTTCCAGAGGGAATGTCAAAGTATCCAGTAGATGTATTAACTTGATCACTTACAGCCGCTGGAGTAACTGCTGCAGGGGCGGCGGATGTCCATACTGAGCCATTAGAAGTTAATACGTTACCTGTTGATCCGGGAGAAGTTAAACCTGTACCGCCCGCTGCCGCTGGTAATGTACCCGCAGCCAAAGCAGAACTAGAAGTTGAATATAGCGCGTTGTTTGCGCCAGTAAAAGTTGTTAAACCTGTGCCGCCATAGCCCGACGCGATTGTTCCACCATTCCAAGTACCGCCTGTGATAACCGTACTACCAAGATTAAGAGCGTTAGTGCCCCAAGTTACGTTCTCAGGAAGGTATCCGTGTACGTCCCATGTCCCTGCTGTAGTTCCATTAGACAGCAATACAAGTTCAACTGCACCACCAGAAGTAATAGTGCCAATAGAGCCAGCGGCGTAGTCTTGAAGCGTCAGCGTACCCGTTGCATTATTATTAAATACAAACGCTACACCTGTAGTCAGGGTAGTCGCATCTGGCATAGTAAAAGTTTGACCGCCCGTACCAGTAAGTGTCTGTGAATAACTAGAAGCCGCAGTTAACGCTGTTGTTGCTCCTGCCGCCGCAGTAGACGTGTTGGATTGGTTGAGTCGGTTGATAGATACATTCTGGTTAGCATCACGCAACATTACTGAGTTAGCGCCACTAGAAGCAGTTACGCCCGTGCCACCATAAGCAACAGGAATAGTTGTTCCGTTCCATACACCAGAGGCAATCGTTCCCAGAGCACTGACGTTACCAGACGAATCAAGATTTACAGACCTATCAGACGGGTAGGTGACAAATACGTTTATTGCGCCAACAAAAGTAACCGCGCTTCCAGAGTTACTAGACGCATAAACAGTTGTGCGTGTGAGCGTAGGCCCAGAAGTAGAGTACGTGCCAAGTCCAACTTCCCAATTACCCGAACCATCAGTGGCTGCGTAGTAGGTGGTATTAGTGTTACCAATAACTGAAAACGATTGAAAACCACCAACAGCACCGGTAAGTGTAAAACTTACAGTAGTATTAGCTGTACCCGTTTCTTGAACACGGTTTGCTAGAACGAGAGCCATTTAAGACTCCTTAAGAAGTCGCAGTAGTCGAGTAAGTAACAGTTACGGTGTCGCCAGATGTAACAGTCTTGGCAGTGCTGAAGTTGCCTTCTGAGTACAAAGTACCCGCAGTGCTAGAGATTGTGCTGACTGCGCCAGAACCTGTTACCAAGAAACATCCATACACAGTAGCAGAACCTGTCATTGTGTAGGTGATAGCCGTAGCCGTTGACGTAGTGACGTTTGATGGAGTCGTACCAGACGAACTAGCCGCTGCAAATACAGCCGTACCGCGCACTGCTGAACCGCCCACAGTGTAGGTAGTCAACTCAGTCCATGTCTTAGAAGTCATGGTGTCTGCGGCTGCAAATGTGGTGCTGTTGTTAATCAGACCAAGGAACGGGCCAACTGTGGTGTATGTGCCAGATGTGCGGAGCAATGTGTCCAGCAACAACTGCTTACCAACGGCAACGACCAAGTTAGGAAACTCTTCGTCCCACTTGAGGTTACCCTGTGCGTCACGGCACTCTACTTTGTAGAAGCCTTCAATGCCCATACCTTCTGGGATGGACGCGTTTGCTTGCAGTGTGGCTACGGCGTTATCGCCAAAACCTGAGTGTTCTTTGTGCATATGTGCTCCTATGAGAGTCGAATGATTGCAGACGTATTAGTGACTGCTGGGAATTGTACGGTGAATGTACTGGTGCTGGTTTTATCTGAACCAAAGTCAAGCACGCATATTGCGGGATTTGTTGTGCCGTTAGCCAAGTAAATTAACGCACCGCGTGCTGTAACAGCAGTTGTCCAAGCGGCGTTTGTAAAAGACAGATACGCTGTAGAACCAGAGTTGCCGAGAGTCGGGACTTGAGAGATTGCCAACGCCTGACCGCCAGCCGTATAGCCAGAGGCGACCACTTCACCCGTACTTGTGTAAGCCGTTGTACTTTGATTCAGTGTGGCTGCGTTGGTATACAACGCGATCTTGAATACCTGAGACGTACCCGTACCAAAGTCAAACGTGCCATCTAGCAAGCCAGTTAAAAACGTATTGGTTGTCCAGTTACCTGTGAACGCCATCAAGTCACCGCCTGTCTAAACTGACCAGACCGATACGCATCCTGACGCTCCAGACCATCACCAAGGCGTTTAGCAAGTGCAAGTGCTTCTTTATACTTACCATCATACAAAGCCATCATGTCTGTCTCACCCTTCATGTATGTATACGCTTCAACAAGTGAGCCATACAAAAGGACTGTGTCAAAGTTGTCTCCCAGCCAAGTCTGACCAGAAGATGCAACAGTGATTGACACGGGGTAATAGTAATAATGTAACTCTACAGAGTAAGACGCATCAGGTGTTGGGCCAACAATGAAAGAGAGTTCATTGGTGATTGTGCTGGTGTTAACAGTCGGGCCAAACAGCGCGTAGTATTTAGGGATACCTGTATCTGTTGTTGGGTTAGGGTATGCCTGACGGATGAAGTTTACGTCTTTGTTTAGCAAGTACTCATACTTGCCATCACCATCAATGACAGCTAAAGAGTAAGTAGATAAAAAATCATCAGGGCAAGATAGATATTTATTAGCGGAAGTCACGCTACCTGTCACGTTCTTACGCAACGACGGGAACTGAACAGAGTTGTATATACGCTGTTCAGCTTGAGTAATAAAGCGATTCAGTTGTGTTGTTGAAGACACAACAGTGCTGTCTGCCAAAGTGGTAGACGGAAACGTATTTTCTGTATACGTTTGAATCGCTGTTATTAGTTCCGTATAGGTCATGCCATTGGGCCTCGTGCCATCAAGCCTTTAGTAGCCGCGCCAGTACCACGGACTTTGATACCGTCGGTCTTGACCTTTTCGTCACCAGCAGAAATACTGTACTGCCCAACGCTAACATCAGACGTATCTAGCCTGCTACGGTTTGGCTCTTTGCCGGGGTTCTCTTGAACCTTAACGCCCTTACCAGACATGTTGTGTGGTTCAGCGTAGACACTGGCGGAGCCAATCTCTTTACCGCCTTTTTTCATACTAAAAGTAGCCATTATTTGCCCCTTTGGTTCGCAACGCGAGCCATGTTACGACCCATAGACTTCATCATCTCGCCTGTCACTCCGCCCTTTTTGAGCTTAGTCATAGGCTTGCCGGGATGCAGTTTCTTTTCGTGCTTGTGCACGGCACCTGCGATCATCTTCTTGTCCTGCTTTAAATCTGCTTTATCCATCTTCAACTCCTAAGTTGTTGCTACCGTAACTGTACCTAATTGCACCACTAAAGCCAAGTTATTTGGCGTCAATGCCGCATCAAAACTACTTGACCCACCTACCGGTGCCCAACCCCATTGGAAGATTCGGCTACCACCTTCATTCGTTCCAGTACCACTTTGTGTAGTACCACCATTCACATTCGTCTGCAATCCGTTGTTGCCAGACAGAATATAACTTCTATCCGGGCGAGGATTACGCAAAGCCTGCGGGTCATCCACTGGAAACATACCCAACTGCAACTGCGGTTGATCTGGGTCCCAGCACTCTGGGCACACCAACAAGTTGTAGTTCTTAGTCTTGATAATCTCAGTCTTCAGAACCTTTAACTTGAACCGCTGACCACAGCGGTCACACTCCGAAATCGCATGTTTGCCAGAAGCAAAACGATTACCCATGACTACCTCCCGATGTAGGTCTGTCTAGGAACTAAACGCAATGCTGCCTTTTCATGATCCTCATACGCGGCAAGTTCCCATGCCTCGTCATACTGTTGCTTCAACATGCCAATCCGCTCCATACCTTGTGGTACTTTGCCAGCGATGTAGTACGACAGACCAGCCGCCATACAAGGAATAAATCTAAACGGCACGTCCATGATGTTCACACCGCCACCAGCATCTTGGGTGCGGCGTAAACGCCAGTAAACAAATGTGTAGTCCTGAGAATTGTCAGGGGTAGGCCAAACAGTTATGGCTGGCACTTGTTGCCAGTACACAGTAGCCGCAGCCGTATGTGCCGCCGCAATAGTGTTTTGTTGCCCACGGAAGCAGTTGTTCAACGTACCACTAACAGCATTTGTGTTTTGGGTGATGTACCCGTAATTGATAATCTCGTTGTCAATCTTTACAAACCCAGATGCGGGTAAACCCGTAACATCACTCAACACGATTGAGGTGGATGTAGATGTAATCGTTGTTGTCAGCGTAGAGGCTACGGGGGAAGTCTGCCCGTTGTAACGCTGAATCCAGACTTGAATTGGTCTGGCTTGAGTTAACTTGTTTGGAATCGTTGCGTAAGTAGAAACACTAATACGCGTGATTGTCAGGTCGGCTTGGTTAGCCGTGTTGTTTGCGTTGGTACGAATCAAATGCTCAAGCAAGTCAATCGTATCGTTGGGCAAGGCGTATGTGTTCTGACCGGGAACTAAAGTGATAGACCCCGGTTCAATAGTCCACATGTTGATGCCACGGTTTGCCCAATCAGCAAACATGATGTTAAGACTACGACGTGCGGTACGCAGGTCATAACCCGTGCGCAGCTCACTACCGGCGCGTTCAAACGCCTCCTCGACCAACTCAGTGAGGTCAAGGTTAAAGCCAAATTCGCCGGAGGTTCTAGCCATTATTACTCTTCAGAAGTAGATGCTTTGGATTTCTTAGCTTTAGGTGCTGGAGCCTCTTCAAATACAACGGGTGCAAATTGACCAGCAACTTTAGCAATCAATGCCTCTAATGTGGGGTCTTTAGCGCCATACAGCGTATGGTATTCGTTAGCTTTGGAACAAAGAGCATCAAAAACGATTGCGTCTTCTTCGGTGGTTAGGGTGAATTGAGACATGTTTTTCCTTACCTAAAATTTGCAGTTTTCTTTGCAACCGTTTTGGGTTGCGCTACGAATTGTTTTCCGGCTTTTTTGCCAGCGCGTTTCGCACGCGTTGTTGCAGCGTACTCAGCAGGGCTGAGACTTTTGATCGCAGCTTCTGGAAGGTATCGCTCACCTGTTTTACTAGACGGTTTTCCACTTTTGGTTCTCCATTTTTGGTCACCCCAGTTTTTTAAAGACTGTTGTGGCGCTTTCAATCTCGGTAACCTCCGCCCGCCGCCTTGTACTTCTTGGCTACAAGTTGGGCTTTACGTGCTGACCATTGTCCTGCACCTGTGCCCTGCGTTGCTGCGGCCTTTACCTGAGACACAATCCGCTTGCGCAGACTAGGTTTTGTGTAATTGCCAGCAGCATTAACTTTTCCACCTTCGGCGTATTGCGTGAAGTCGGTGTCATCCCTTCGGGCAGTCTTCTTGCCTTTGGGCATCTTGGAAGGGCGTATAGCGCCCATACCGCGACTTGACATCATTTTTTGTACATCCCACCGCCGCACATGACGATGGTCCCTTTGGTCTTGCCACGTTGAGCAATACCGTCTGCACGAGAGGAAGCAGTCATCCCGCCTTTTTTCATGCCTGTTAGCTCACTAAACTTACCCCGCAAACTATCATCTTTAACTCCGCGAGATTCACGGCGAATTTGGTCTGTCATTTCTCTATCAGCACTACCCTTCATGGATTTTGCTGTGTCGCGTAGGCGTTGCCCCATTTCTAGTTCACGAGCACCTTTTGAAAAGTCTTCGCCAGCCATTGCTTGACCAATACCGGGAAGCACAGAAGATTTAGCCGCGCCTTTAGCAATAGAAATAGCCGCATCTTTAGTGCGGTCTGAGGCCATATCTTTTAAACGGCTGAGGTCTTTGGAAAACCCTTCTTGACGAACACTTCCATATTCATCAGGATTATCATCTAAACCGTAAAATTTTCTGCTTGCTTTAATGGGTTTACCATCAACACGAATACCGCTACCGGGTTCTACAGCCTTTACTTTCCCTTTAGGAATTGGCTCATCCACAGGGGTGTAATCGGGGTATTTAACGTCAGCCATGATTAGCACATCCTTCCTTTGGTTTTGCCTTTTTGAGCAATACCGTCAGCACGTTTAGAAGCAGATGAGGCCATGCCGCCAGAAGCCATCTTCTTGACTGCGCCGCCTTTTTTGTATGTGGTTGCTGAATTCTGGTCAAAAGCGCCAAGTTTTTTATCCATCGCTATATCACGGGCCTCGCCAGCGGAAGCATCTTCTGGATATTCAACGTGAAATCTGCGACCGCCATAACCGGGATTTGCTTCCTGCGTCAAAGAACCACGACTACCGACGCCACGACCGCCTGTTGGGTCTGGAGAGCCTGCGCCTGCTGGTGCGGCACGGACAGGAGCTTTACCGATTGCAATCGGGCCAGTACGACGACCTTCGTTGCCGTAATTCTCGTCGGGGCGAACACGACCACCGGGTTCTGGCGTAGACATACCGGTATCTACAAGGTCTGTTCTACCGCGTGAAATCGCATTAGCCCGGTCCATCCGTTCATTAATCTCACCGGGTTCTTCCACTTGTGTGGGCGCATCTTTACCCTTACGCTTGGACAACATCATACCCAACGCGCCAAGCGCCGCTAATCCTGCTAAATCTTTACGTGCCATGTGATTGCTCCTTAGCAATATTTCTTAGCCATACCGCCTTTTTTAAGGCCCTTGTTGCCCGGCATGGAGACCTGCATACCTTTGGTTTTGCCTTTTGTAGCAACACCGTTAGCAGACTTGTGACCAGCGGATAGACCGCCAGCAGCCATTTTCTTCATGGGTGCGCCGCCTTTTTTCATGCCCATCATGCTGCCGGGCATAGCTGTTTTAGCCATAGGGGTAGGCTTCTTCATGCCATCCTTAGCCATGTCCATTCCAGCTTTCATTACTGGTTTGCCCATCGCTGAAGGCTTAGCGTCTTTTTTCTTAGCCATCATCGCCATAAATCCGGGGTTCATTTTGCTTGCCATACTTCCACCTTTTTTAAAAAGTGCCATTGCACCGTGATCGGTCTTTGGCTTGTTTACACCCTGACGATCAACTCTAGTACCATCACCAGAACCGAATTTCATACCTTTGCTCGCTTCACTGAAGTCTTTACCAACAGATTGAGGAACACCAGCTTTCTTAGCGAATGTAGCGTTGTGGGCCACCGCATCCATAAACTTCTTTTGTTTCTCACTTGTTGCTGGCATCTTAGACCTTCACAATCCAACCTTTGCCGGCAAAGAAGCCGACAACCAACAAGCCAACACCGATCAGAAACTTCTCTACAACAGTCTTACCAATCTTCTTGTAAAACTCTGAAGACATTTCCTCGATAGCGAGCTTTGCCGCTTCTTTAGCGATCAGTCGTTCGCGGTCGGTTAATTCAACATCAGACATTAACATATCCTTCCTTTGGTTTTGCCCTTTTGAGCTATACCATCTGCGGAGTTTACATACCCGCCATCAGCGCAGTTCCACGCTCTAAGGCTCTTGTTAATCCTAGAGTTCGGGTCGTTCGCTGTTTTTGCGGATGTCAATTTTTTCTTCATGCCACTCATACGGGCGCAGAAAGAGTCGCGCCTTGAGCCGCCCTCGGGTTGCGGCGGTTTCAAGTTGTGCCCTTCGCGTTTCGCAGAGGCTCGCCCCTTGGCGTTCAGCCCGCCGTTGGGGTTCTTGCCTTCTTTGCGTGTCC
>Ga0209087_1000900_pt1 | contig 18136 bp, 34 predicted proteins | sample S_130805_EF_Meta_FD_187321 | JGI IMG/M metagenome (GOLD analysis project Ga0209087, IMG submission 187321) | Freshwater microbial communities from Lake Simoncouche, Canada to study carbon cycling - S_130805_EF_MetaG (SPAdes) (version 2) | ecosystem: Environmental > Aquatic > Freshwater > Lake ... | reverse complement strand
AAATCGGATAAGTTAATGAAATACCTTATTGGCTATCTAGTAATTGTTTCAATAATTCTTACTTGGAACTACGCAAGGTGTAAAAATGGCTAATCCAACACGCAGAGGCTCATCAGGTGAGCCAGTCAGAAACAGTATGCAAGGTGGAAACTACACACCTTGGCCTAATACTCACTTTGTTCTTCCTTACGGATTGCGCTTACAACAAAAAGTTGGAATGGTTGATATTACAAATGTGAGCGCATCAAGTGGAACTGTTACCTATACTGCTGCAAATAGTTACTCTGCTGGCAATACTGTTTCAATTTATGGTGTAAATCCAGTTGCTTACAATTTACAGAATGTGACTATCGCATCTGCTTCATCAACTCAATTTACTGTTACAAATGCTGCAACTGGAACTTATGTTTCAGGTGGTACTGCTCAAAGAACTGGTGCAATTACTGTAACTATTCCTAGTGGAATTACTTTTGTTTACGCTATTGCAGTTGGCTCAGGCGGTGCTGGTACTAGCGGATTTTCTTCTAATGATGGTGGTGGTGGTGCTGGTGGTGTTGCTTGGGGTTGGACTCTTGCAAATTCTTCTTGCATTATTGGTGCAGGTATAAATAATGCTGCTGGTACCTATACTCGCTACGGAAATATAATTGCTGGCGGTGGAGGCGGAGCATCAGCAGGACTTTTAGGTGGTGGTGGTGCGCCAGGTTTTACCGCTAGCACTAATTATTGGGGTATTCCTGGTGGTTCTGCTGCTACTGCAACTATATTAAAAGGCAGACCAGGAAGTGGTGGTGGCGGTGGTTTTAACCAAGTAGGTACTGCTGGCGCAGGTGGAGATGGTATTTCAGGTGGTGGCGGCGGTAATGCGTTAGGTGCTACTGCACTCGCAAATATTGCTGGCAATGGTGGTTCAGGTTTAGCAGGTGGTGGTGGTGGTAGGTCAGGCAGTTCAAGTCTTTCAAATGCTGCGGGAACTGGTGGCAACGGAATAAATATCCTAACTGGCGCAATAACTACAGGCGGAACAGGTAACACAGCCTCAGGTGGCGGTGGTGGCGGTATTGCAAGTAATGGTTCAAATGCAGATGCTAGTGGCGGTGGTACTGGCGGACTTGGTGGCGGCGGTGGTGGTGGTTCAGGCGGACCAGGCGCTGGCGGCGCAGGAATTCTTTACCTTTTCTACTAGGAGATAATTATGAGCGCATCAATTTATAGCAATTCATCGTTTACCGATACACCTTATGGACTCAAACTGCAACGCACAATTACTGCAACAGGAACAACATCAATCACAGATATTCCTGCTGGTATTCAAAGAGTTTATGCAATCGTAATTGGTGGTGGCGGTGCTGGTGCATCACAAGCAACTGGTGGCGGTGGTGGCGGTGGAGCAGGCGGATATTCTGCTGGTTGGACTTATGTTTCAACTTCAGTAACTGTTGGTGCAGGAGGTACTGGAACTTCAACTTCTGGTGCTGGTAATAACGGCAACTCATCAATCTATGGAATGGTAATGGCTGGCGGAGGTGCTGGCAGTTCGGGTACTAATGGCGGTGGCGCAGGTGGCGCAACAAATGCAACAAGTATCAGTTCAACTGTTTCCTATACTGGCGCACCTGCTGCTGGTTCTAACACCATAGGTTATGCAGGTGGCGGTGCCGCAACTTTAACTGGTAGTGCTGGCGTTTCATCGGGTGCTGGTCTAGGTCAGGCTCTTGCAACAGGAACACGAACAGGCGGTGCAGGCGGTCAAGGTCTTATTACTGGCGGTGGCGGAGCAGCAGGAACAACAGGAACAGGCACAGGTGGAGCAGGTGGAACTGGTGATTTCTATGCAGGCGGAACTGGTTCAACAGGAACTGGAACAGGTTTTGGTGGTGGTGGAGGCGGAGCAGGATTTACATCTGTTGGCGCAAATGCTTCTGCTAACAATGGCGGTAATGGTGGCTCAGGCGGTGGCGGTGGAGGCGGTGCCTCAACTGGTGGTACTGCTGGTTCAGGCGGTAACGGCGTTGTTTATATTTACTACTAAGGAGTTCTAATGGCTATCAAATACGAATACAGTTCAGAGTGTTGCTCTCATTATTATATAGAAACTCGTAATAATGCTGATGCTCAGGTGGTTACTAAGTGCAATATCTGTGGTCAGGGTGAGTATGTAGAAACCAATCGCACAGAGATTGAAAGTATTATTGAACCTGTTTATCAACCAACAGCAGAAGATATAGAAATTCAACCTGAGTGATACTTTTATACGACAGCCCAGTTATCTATGATAAAGCGGCAACTTATGACGGCATCTTTGAAGAGATTGTTACCTCTAATTTCCAACCAACTTTTACTGGACCCCCAAGAGATTCAGGTGGCACAACAAGAACTTCTATTATCATGGGACACAAAAGAAACAAGGAAGAAGAGGAATTATTGAGCCTTTTAGGTTACCTCTGACCTATTGATACAATAACGCCACCGTCAAAGAAAAAACCTAAGAAAGTAGAGACCTTATGAAAAAAGATTCACGGATGTTAGCGGAACTTCGCAAAGGTCCTTTGGCTGGTATGGACGAAGATGAATTTAAGATGATTGAAGAAGATGTAAAAAAGTTTGGTTTTAACGGACTTAGTGGTTATGCAAAATCAACAGTTCAACGAGCAATACGCATAATGGGTGGAGAGATTAACAAAGCGGTAGCCCAAAGAAAAGCAGAACTAGAAAAGCACGGCGACCACGACCAATCTACTCATAGTCCAACGGGCGGAGCAGGAAGAAACATTCAAGATTTATCGCCTAAAGACCAAAAAGAATATATCAGCCGTATGAGTTCTGCAAGAAACATGGATGAAGCGCGACAAATTATAGATGAGTTCAAACTTAAAGCACCCAAGAAAATAAAACTAAATAAAGCAACATCTGTATCAGTCGGAGATAGAGTTTCATGGAACGCATCAGGTGGAACAGCAGAGGGTAAAGTTTTAAGAATTGAACGCTCAGGAAAAATCAATGTTCCTGATTCATCATTTGAAATTGAAGGCTCAGAAGATGACCCTGCGGCGCTAATCACTCTTTATCGTGATGGAAAGCCAACAGATACTAAAGTTGGACACAAAGTTTCAACACTAAAAAAAAAGTAATTCTTGAGAAGCACGGCGACCATGACCAATCGAGTCATGGCGACTGGCGCAATGCCGATGATTCTGAAGGTGAAGATTCATCAGAACCAAAAAATAGTAAACAAAATTTTGTTCCTTACAAAGATGATTCTGAAGAAGAGTTTGAAGAATTAGATGCAGATGACCCTAGATGGATGGATACAATGGATTATCCAAGGAAGAAGAAGTAATGCCAACCGTTATTGATGACACAATGCAAGTTCTTAAATCTATGGGCATTTCTTCTTATCGAGTTTCAACCCCGCCTGGGTATGCAGGAATTCAAGTAAATCTACCTAATGATTCTCAAGCATTTTTTGTTTGGACAAAAATAGACCAAACTGACTTCCACTTTAGATTGGCTCGTTTTTGGGCTGACGAAAACCCTTTTTCAATGTGGGTTTCACCTAATTTAATAGAAGCCTTAACCAAGACAAGAGTTCTAGCAAACCAATAAATAGGCTCGAATTACACTTATGGTATTCTTCATCTGTCAAGACCCGAGGTTAGTTTTATTAGCCCTATGCTAAAAAAGACTCACCTCTAGTTTGTTAGGAGCATAAATGTCAAAACCCCGTACCCGCAAAATGGTGAATTTAGCCATCGAGGAAACGAGTGGAGTAGACCATCCAGCGCACTTACATGAAGGTTGGCTCGTTATGAAGTCAGCATCCGAATCTGAAGTTCAGAGGGTTCTCGACAAATCGCTGACCAAGGAGGACTCCAACATGGAGGATATGAAAACTACCGAGGCAACTGAAGTTAAGGTTGAAAAAACCGTTGAGGAACAATTAGCGGCGGCAGATGCCCGTATCGCTGAACTCGAGGCACAACTCGCCGAAAAAAACCAAAAGCCTGAAATAGAAGAATTAAAGATGGCGATGAACGAGGACTCAATGAAACCTAAAATGGAAGAGGACTATATGAAGTCCGCTCCCGAATCAGTTGTTAAAATGATTACAGACTTGAAAAAGCAAGCAGAGGAGGCAACCTCTGAACTTCGTAAAGAGCGTGAAGCCCGTGCTGATGCTCAATCAGTTGAAAAAGCAAAAGGTTGGGCTAATCTCAATCTTAATGCTGAAAAAGTTGGACCAGCGCTTCGTCGTTTGTCTGAGACAGATTCAGAACTAGCAAAGAGTGTAGAAGAGATTCTCTCTTCAGTTAATGCTCAGGCTGAATCAGCATCAATTTTTGCAGAAATCGGCAAATCTGCGGACTTCAAATCAGGTAATGCTTATGAGCGTATGACTACGCTTGCTAAGTCTGCCGTTGATGAGGGTGCATCAAAGTCAATGGCTCAAGCCATTTCCGATGTTGCGTTACAAAACCCTGACCTTTACAGCCAATACCTATCCGAGAAAGGTGCTAAATAAACATGGCATATGAATTCAGTAATTACTCGGTAAAGGTCACCCTCGTTGCAGGTGCCGACCTTTCCAGTAAGCAATACACATTCGTCAAGTTGGATTCAGCAGGAGCCGCAGTAGCGGCGGCGGCGGCAACTGACATTCCTATCGGAGTGCTTCAAAACGCTCCAACTTCAGGACAAGAAGCAGAAGTGCTTATTGTCGGAGGTACAAAGATTGTCGCTGGTGCGGCAATTGGAGAAGGCGCACAAATTGGTACTGGTTCCACAGGTAAAGCAGTTGCTTTAGTTGCTGGTACAGATACAACCAAGTATGTCGTTGGAACACTAATTACCGAATCTGCGGCTGATGCAAACATCGTTACCGCTGTAATCAACTGTGCGACTCCGCACCGTGCGGCTTAAGGGGGATAACTAAATGCCACAGCCATCAATTAACTCCGTCCATGTGGACGCAATTCTTACAAACATCTCGGTTGCTTACTTACAGAACCAAGATAACTTTATCGCTGACAAGGTATTCCCAGTAATCCCTGTCGATAAGAAGAGCGATAAATTTTTTACCTACACCAAGAACGATTGGTTCCGTGACGAGGCTCAACGCCGCGCTGGTGGAACTGAATCTGCTGGTGGAGGTTACGGTCTTTCAACTGATTCTTATAGCGCAGATGTATTTGCGTTCCATAAGGATGTAGATGACCAAACTCTTTACAACGCAGATGCACCTCTAAACCCTCTTCGTGAGGCAACAGAGTTTGTAACTCGTCGTCTAGCACTTCGCAAGGAAATTCAATGGAACTCAGATTTCTTCGCTGGTTCTATTTGGGCTAACGATTACGACGGTGTTTCAGGAACTCCTTCAACAAACGAAGTAAAGCAATGGTCAGATTACGCCGCTTCAGACCCAATTGATGATATTGAAGATGCGAAAGCAGGTATTCTTTCAACAACTGGTATGGAAGCAAACACTTTGGTATTGGGATACGATGTATTCCGTACGCTAAAGAACCATCCTGACATCGTAGACCGTATCAAGTACACATCTTCACAGACTGTTACTGCTGATATGTTAGCCGCAATGTTTGATGTTCCACGCGTTATCATTTCAAAGGCTGTTAAGGCTACAAACAACGAAGGTGCTACCGCGGCGTATTCATTTACATCAGGTAAGAAAGCACTTCTTTGCCATGTCGCCCCAACTCCAGGCTTATTGACTCCTTCTGCTGGATACTCTTTCTCATGGACAGGTGTATCAGGCGGTCTTGGAGCAACAATTGGTACCTCACAGTTCCGTATGGAATCTCTTAAGGCAGACCGAATTGAAGCAGAAATGGCTTTTGATAATAAAGTCATCGCTTCTGACCTTGGTTGGTTTTGGGATTCAATCGTCGCTTAATTAAATTGAGTAGGGAGGGGGACTAAAAACCCTCTCCCTCTCCAAAAAAGGAGAAATATGTTTAATAGAATTACGCGAGGCAACGCAGTTGTCGGCGGACTTACTGTAACTGGTAATATGCAACAGATTCGTTCAGTAACAAACATTGCTGATGGTGCCTCAATGGTACATACGGTAGCGGGTATGCAAGGTGGTATTACTACTGCGACCCTTACAACAGCAAGAACTATCACTACTCCAACCGCCGCTGCTATTATTGCCGCAACGGGTTCTGTTGTAGGGACAAGTTTTCAGTTTAGTTACATCAACTTAGCGGCTTATGTTGCTACTTTGTCAGGTGGAACTGGTGTAACAATCGTAGGACTTGCAACAACTGCCGCGACTGCTGGACAAGCATCTCGTTGGCAAGTAGTTGTAACTGCTCCAACAACAGTATCAGTTTACCGAATAGCATAATGCAAAAACTTGTTCTCAAGAAGATGATTGCTGGCGGAAAGCAACTCAATCACGGAGATATAGTAGATGTTTCAGGCTGGAAGTATGTTGATAAGTTGGTAGAACAGCGTTATTTAACTGACGCACCTCAAGTTAAAATTAAAGAAAAAGCCACCAAATAATTATAGGGGTGGCAATTCAGAGATGAGTTGCCACCCTTTTCTAATAAGGAGTTCAAATGGCAATTAACCATGGAATCGTTAGTGTTGGAACTACCGCAACACTTTTAACTGTCGCCGCTTTAGGTGGCGGTAAAGATGGCTCTACAATTTTTATTCAAAATCCTACGGGTGGTCAGGCTGTTTATCTAGGCGGCGCAGGAGTAACTACCTCATCTTATGGTTATATTCTTGCTATCAATTCAAATATTCGTATTGACCTAAACCAAGATGAAGCCCTTTATGGTGTTGTAGCCTCAACAACTCAGTCAGTAGCAGTCCTTCGACAAGGCGTTTAACCCATGGCGTTGCCAGCCTCCCTTTCAACTTGTACAGTTGAAGGCACTTATGTAAATATAATTGGTAATCCTATTAGCGGGTCAGTTACCTTTACGCCACAAACCATTCTTAAAGAAACAACTCTTAATGTTATTTTGATGCCAACCGCTATTGTAAAAACTTTAGACGCAACAGGCTCGATAAGTTTAACTTTACCTTGCACAAGTGATACCGATGTAGTACCACAACCTTTTATCTATACTGTGGTTGAAAATTTTGTCGGTGGGCGAACTACTCAAATTGCTTTGCCACTATCTGTTGCTAACACTACCCAAAACCTTGCAGACTTGCTACCTGCCGTTACAACAGCGGAATCCGCATCTTATGTCACACTAGACCAATATCAGGTGCTTTTAGCCCGTTATACAGCGGATGAATTAACACGCATAATTGTTATTGATGCCGAAGATTATGTTGAAGATTCTGCAACTTATTCAACGGCAACAGCCGCCATTGCCACAGAACTTGCAGGTTTTACCGCTAAACAATTGATGTTAATGGGGGTGTAAAGTGGCAGAACCGTATGTACCCATTGCAGAACATACATCTTACAACACCCTTTTAACAACCCTTGAAATCACCACTAACGCCGCAACTGCCAACGCTAACGCTTTAGCGGCGGCGAAAGCCTCGGCTCTTGCCTCTAAAAATTCTGCTCAAACTTTACTTAACAATAAATTTAATTTATTGTTTTTGGTTGGTGGATAATGGCACTACCCGCAAGTTTAAGCACAATAACAATAACTGGCGCTTATGTTGATTACTCGGGAACGGCTATATCAGGTCAGATTACTTTTACTCTTGGTGATGTTTTGCGTTCAGGAACCGACAATGTAATGGTCGCTCCATCTACCGTAGTAGTTCCTTTGGTTGCAGGTGCTTTTTCAGTAACACTACCAGCCACCAATGACCCCGATATAATTCCAAACCCCTATACATATACAGTTGTTGAGTCTTTTGTTGGAGGAAGAACTTACACAATTAGTGTCCCGTATAACGGAGGCTCTTTGGATTTAGCAGATATAAGCCCACTTCCAACTATCGCAACTACTTATGTTCAATTAGTAGACGATACAACTTGGACAACGCTAGAGGTTCTTATAGACGCCCTTGATACAAATATCGACCAAGCAACCTCAACGATAATTGCATCAGGTAAGTATTGGTATATCCCATCTACTTATACTACCTATACAGCAGTTGATACTGCTTTTTCTACATATACTGCTTTGACATCAGCAATTCATTACCTTAATTACGCTGATATTTCTGCATTTGTTACAACCGCTCAGGCGTCGGCTAGTTCTGCAACAGCGAGCCTAGCAACAGCCACCACAAACTCATCCGCTACAATAAGCCCATTACTTTTAATAGGAGGATAAATGGCAACATCATATAAGGTGCTTGCTCAACAAGCAACTACCACATCTTTAGCAAGCATGTACACAGTACCCGCCGCAACCGAAACTATTATTTCAAGTATCGTTGTAGCCAATACCAGCGCTACCGATAGAACATACAGAATTACAATCCAGCCTAATAACGCTACTTTGGCTCAGAAACACTACATTGCTTACGATGTAACCAGTAAAGCGAATACGACTACTGCTTACACTCTAGGAATTACACTTGACGCTACCGACCAAGTTTATATTTTAGGTTCAACAACCGACTTGTCCATCTCTCTATTCGGGAGCGAGATTTCATAATATGGCAATTACAACCAATGGTGGGCAACCAACCGCTAATGTAACATTATCCTCAGAACTTGCAGCCGCAATCACAGATGAATCAGGAACAGGCGCACTTGTATTTAATACAAGCCCGACTCTTGTAACTCCAACCCTCGGAACAGCAAGTGCAACTGCTATTGAACTAGGTCACGCAACTGATACAACTATTGCTAGAGCCTCTGCTGGTGTTGTATCCATCGAGGGTAATGCCGTCCTTGTTTCAGGTGGCGCTCTTGGAACCCCTGCATCGGGAACTCTTACTAACGCAACTGGTTTACCAGTTAGCGGAATTACTGCATCAACCTCTACCGCTTTAGGAGTTGGAAGTGTTGAATTAGGTCATGCAACAGATACCACTCTTGCCCGTTCTTCTGCGGGAGTTATTACTGTTGAAGGCGTTGTTGTCCCAACCATTTCCTCAACAAACACCCTTACCAATAAATCATTATCTGATTCAACTACTTCAATTGTTGATGTTACTGACGCAACCAAAGTAGTTAAATTTGATGTGGGTGGAACTACGGCAATAACAGGAACTATTGCTACCGCCTTTACTACCGCTAAAACACTTACTCTTCCTGATGCAACCGATACTCTAGTTGGCAGAGCAACCACAGATACTTTCACAAATAAGACCCTTACAAGTCCAACAATCAATACCGCAACCAATAATGGTCTAAACGCATCTAATGTTGCAACTGGAACTCTAGTTGATAACATAGTTAGAGGTTTGAACGAAGATGTAAATGTTGTTGCTTCTGCGGCAACTGGAACAATTAACTTTGAAGTTGGAACTGCGTCAATTTGGTACTACACAACTAACGCAACAGCCAACCACACTCTCAACTTTAGATACTCAAGTACCGTTTCTCTGAATACTTTTATGAATGTAGGCGATGCACTTACTGTTGTTTGGCTCAATACAAACGGAGCAACGGCTTACTATCCAAGCGCATTTCAGATTGATACAGTTTCAGTAACTCCTAAAGTTCCTGCTGCTATTTCTGCTGGTAACGCTTCATCTATTGATGCGTACTCTTTCACTATTATTAAGACCGCTTCTGCTACATTTACCGTCTTAGAAACACAAACCAAGTTCGCCTAAAGGAGATTCAATTATGCCGTTAATTGCTTCTCGTGCAAGTGGCGCTGCTAGTAGTTTTGGTGGTTTGCGTACTTTTGGTGTTCCAAACTCGTATGAGTCTATTGAGACCCTTAACGGTACTGGCTCAAGTACTTCTTTTACTTTTAGTTCCATTCCTCAAACTTTTCAACATTTACAAATTAGAGGATACGCTATGGCAGTTGGCGGAGGAACTGCTCGGGACTATGTAAGAGTACATGTGAATGGCACTACCTCATCTATTTACACAAACCATTGGGTTTATGTGGCTAATGCTACCGTCACCGTTCAATCTGATAATACAAATACTAAAATGTATGGAAATAGTGCTAGAGGAGGAACACAATTTTCTTCTAACGACGTAGGGGTAATGATTATTGATATTCACGACTACGCATCAACTACTAAAAATAAAACATTTTATATGCACTCAGGTTGGGCGCCAAATAGTGCTCCAAATATGTATTGCCAACTAGGAAGCGGTATGCCCCTTACAACTAGTGCCATAACATCTATTACTTTAGGTAATGATAACAATAATTTTGCAACAAATAGTCAATGGGCTTTATATGGAATTAAGGGGTCATAATGGCGAGCACATACGAAGTTATTGGAACAAACACCTTCACCTCTGCCTCAGCAGGCATTACCTTTAGTTCTATCCCCCAAACTTATAGCGATTTAAGACTAGTATTTAGAGGTAAAAGTAATGGTTATGCTGCTATCCGATTTAATGCAAATTCAAGTGGTTATTGTCATGTTGGAATTTACAACGACAATGGGGATAATGGAGTTAGTCAATCTTATGCGTATGCTGGTTTAACGAGTTTTGGATTAGGAACTGGACAACCTGTATTGGCAACATTTGATATTATGGGTTACACAACCTCAAACTATAAAGTTTGTCTTACAAAATTAAGTGCTGATTTCAACTATAGTCAAAAAATGTCATTTAGGGGCATTACTGCGTGGAGAAATACTTCTGCAATTACTAGTCTTGTTTTTTCTTCGGGTGATGGTACCTCTAATCTAATTTCAGGCACCGTAAGTTTATATGGAATAAAAGCGGCATAATGGCAACCTATACTTTAATCAGTTCAAGTGCTTTAACTACTACTACTGCATCTGTTACTTTCTCATCAATACCTTCCACCTATACGGATTTGGTGTTAAAAGTAACTGCAAGGCTTAATAGTGGTGCATCAACATCTGTTTACCAAGTAAGGCTCAATGGTGTTAGTACGGGTTCAGCATATTCAAATACTGGCGCTTACTATGATGGAACAGGCTCAACTGGTTTTGCATTGACGTCCGACAATGGTATAAGAAGTAATGCTAATGATTCAAGCGGTACAGGTGCAACGACTAGTGCATTTGGTCACGGCGAGCATTATTTTCCTGGCTATAATGAAACCGATTACATACCAATAGGCTCAGATAAAGCGGGTGAAAATAATGGAATTGCATATATGTCGCAGACCGCTTCTCAATTTCGAGGCGGTAGCGCAATAACCTCAATTACAGTTTTTGGCACTAGTGATAGTTTTGTTTCAGGCTCATCATTTTATCTATATGGAATATCCAACACCTAAAAAGGAGAAACAAATGCCCAATCCAACAAAGGTAATCGTAGATTGCTCTACTGGAATTACTACTGAGGTTGAATTAACCGCAGAAGAAATGACTCAACGCGAGGCAGAAGCAACGGCTTTCGCAACAGCAGAAGCAGAGCGCACAGCACAGGCTTCAGCCCTTGCCGTATTAAAAGCAAGTGCTAAGGCTAAACTTATTGCTGGCACACCATTAACAGCAGAAGAAGCAGATACACTAGTTATCTAGTATTAAAAAATATCTAAAGGAGTAAATCATGGCAGGTACAACGACTAAGGGGTTTAGATACCCAACCGCGGGTGACAACCCTGCCGTTCATACAGACATTTTTAATTTAGCAACAGATGTTGATACCTACCTTGACGCCCCGCAAGTTACAACGAGTGTTATCTTTGAGGGTGCTACCGCAAATGCTTTTGAAACCACCCTTACAGTTGTAGACCCAACGGCAGATAGAACTATCACTTTGCCAAATAGCACAGGTACGGTCGCTCTTACCTCAGATATTGAAAATTCTGCAAGAGTAACCTCATTCATGCTCGGTGGAATGTAATGGCTTTTACTTACTCAACTGACCCATCTACCTCAACTCGAAACGAAGTTCGGTTTCTTATTAACGATGTTGATTCTACCGATGTTCTTTTTAGTGATGCTGAGTTAGATTATTTAATTGCCGAGTGGGTAGATGTATATGAAACTTGTCGTGCGGCGTGTGAAACTCTTGCCTCTCGTTTTAACCGTTTAGCAGATTCAGCCTCAAAAAGCGTAGGTGATATTTCGGTTTCTGAGTCATATTCTGCAAAATCAAAACAGTATCAAGACCTTGCTGATAATTTTCTTAAGCGCCGTATGCGTAAAACTCCTCCTCGTCCATTTGCAAACGCTCAAGCACTTAAATCTACAAACGATAGAATTGTCGATGATTACAACACCGATGCCTATACTGGAATTCACGACAACCCTAACAATGTCTATGACCGCCGTATAGTCGAATAGGGGTAGCCAATGGATGCTATCTACTCAAAAGTAGCGGAGTTCATGACGGACTCTGTTGTTTTTACCGCAAAAGCCTCAGTAGATAAATATAACAAACCTACTTTTAGTGGAGACACCACCGTAACTGGTCGTTTAATTTACGGACAAACAAAATCTAAAGATGTTCAAGGTCAAGAAGTTGTAGATATTGGTCGATTCATTACTAATGGTCCTGCCTCAACAATTACGGTAGGTCATAAAATGGTCGTCGGGGCGGACACCTTTACAATAAATGCAATAGACAAAATCAAAGACGAAAACGGAGCGCATCACGCCGTCATTAGATTTGGGCGCTAGACATGGCAAAGTCGTCTTTTACACTCGACTTATTCGGCGACCAAGAGTTAATCAATGCTCTTAAGGCTGGAGAAGAAGATACTCCTCAAGCAATAGCCCAAGCGATTTATGAAGAAGCCAATGTTATTTTTGCTAAGTCACAAGTTCTTGTCCCAGTAGATACTGGAGTTCTTCGTGGCTCAGGCGGAGTTTCTGCTCCACAAATGGGAAACACAGGCTATTTTGTAGATATTTTCTATGGTGGTCCCGCCGCTTCCTATGCTCTTTATGTCCATGAGATTATTGGCAATTTCCACAATCCACCAACACAGGCTAAATACCTTGAACAACCAGTTATGGAAGCAATGTCTACAATCCAAGAAAACATAAAGGGTAGAATTATCGACATCATACAGAAAGGGCATAGAAACTAATGGCAACTATTCTTGAATCAGTAGGTGACTATTTAGTTACTAACAGCCAAGGAACTCTTGGAACAAGCATCTTTTTGGGAACTCTTCCTGAAACACCTGACGCTTGCGTAGCCGTGTATGAGAACGCTGGAAGTTCCCCTACATTCACTATGGGTGCAGGTGGTATCAGAATTGATTACCCAATGCTTCAAATTATCTGCCGAGCAGGTAGAGAAGATTATCCAACGGCTAGAGATAAGGCAGAATCTATCCGCGTGTTGCTCGCGTCGGTGCTTGAACAAACCGTCTCGGGGGTGCATATTATGAGGATTGAACCGATGGGTTCAGTAAATATGTTAGGAGTAGACCCGAAGTACCGTCCACTAATCTCGGTGAATTTCCGATGCCTAGTGAGAATGTAACCGAGGAGCCAACGGCTCCGCAAGAGAGAGTGGTAGACCCGTATGGCAGAAATGCAACAACCGATGAGTTCCAGCGATGCTGGAAATGTGACAGGCTCCTCTTCGAAAGTGCAACGCGCCCGTGGAGTATCCGATGCCCAAGGTGTAAATCCAAAAATAAATCAGGATGATTTTTTTAGAGATTTAGATTCTTTAGTTGGTTTTGATAGACAACAGACTGGTTGTTCAATCGGCAGATTAGTTGCAAAATTAGATGCACCTTTGCGTTCTAAACTTAATGAAATCATGCGTAATGAAAAAGTAAACTCTGCTCGTCTTGGCGAGGTTATGTTAGCCTACGGACTTCAAGTATCTTCTAGCGATGTTCTTAGAAGGCATCGACGAAGGCTTCTAGGTAAAGACGGGTGTAAGTGTCCGAATGAGTCTTGATGACGCTTTAGATAATCTGCTTAAGACGAGCGAAATGAACTCAGTTCAAAAAACTGAACCTCGTCAAAGACAAGCAGAGTGGATGCCTGGGGTCACTTGGCAAGGTGAAGAAGGAACAGTTACTACTCAGCCAATGGAGGGCGACAACTCTCCTGATTGGTCGGGAGTTCTTCGAATGTGGGGATTAGACCCCGAGCATTTTCAAGTAGTAGAACCAGTTCTTTTCAATGTGTGGGGCGATACTTTAGGAGTTCTTAATCGCCAATGGAAGGGCAAAGTAGTTCGAAAGGGCAAACAAGAAGTTGCCGATATTGAAGCCTTAATTGAAGAGATAAAGAAACACAAACCTCGAGAGCGTAAACCAATTACAGGTGGAGCAAGCCTTGTCGTATGTGCCTCGGACTGGCAGACAGGTAAAAGAGATGGCGATGGTCTAAAGGGTTTAGTTGGTAGATGGCTCCAAGCAGTTGATGATGTTGAGTTCAGAATTAAAGAATTAAAAAAGATAGGTCGCCCGATTGATTCAATCACCGTTTTATGTCTAGGTGATTTAGTTGAAGGATGCGATGGTCACTACGACATTCAAACCTTTACAGTTGAAGTTGATAGAAGAGACCAAGTAAAGATTGCTCGTCGTCTCCTAAGAGATGCTCTTATCCGCTGGTCAAAGGTTGTCCCTAATATCACCGTAGCGGCGATTGGTGGAAACCATGGTGAGAACCGCAAGAACGGAAAAGCCTTTACGACTCTTAACGATAATGATGATGTAGCCCTAGTTGAGTCCGTTGCTGAAATCTTCCAAGCCAACCCTGAAGCCTATGGTCACATTCGTTTTGCTATCCCAACGGAGGAGTTAAGTCTTACCCTTGAGGTTAATGGAAAGATTATTGGAATTACTCATGGACACCTTGCTCGTAGCGCTGGAAGTCCTGAAGCAAAACTTCGTAGGTGGATTGCTGACCAAACACTCGGGCGCCAGTCAATCGGCGATTGTGACATTTTGGTTTCAGGTCACTATCATTCATTTCGTCTAGCAGATTGGGGAGGAGTCAAATGGCTACAAGCACCAGCCCTCGACGGGGGAAGCGTTTGGTGGAGACAGTCCAAGGGGGAGGTTGCGGCTGTGGGAGTGCTGACATTCCTAGTGACCAACGAGGGAGTCTCGGACATCCAAGTATTATGAACGACCCAAGAGATATAGCCTTATATGCCGCTGAGTTGGTCTCAGGAGAGCGTCAGGAGGCTTATGGGCATCCGCTCGATAACTTTACCCGTGCCTCAAAGATATGGTCTGTAATCCTCGGCTGTGAGGTTTCTGCCGAGCAAGTTGCCCTTTGTATGGTCGGGATGAAGATAGCCCGTGAAGTCAATCAATCTAAGCCCGATACCGCAGTAGATGGTATTGGTTACTTCTTAACTCTTGGAATGATTCAAGAAGAGCGCTTAAGAAGAGATAATATCTAACCCCAGTTGTGATATACTTGCCTTGTCCTGAGAGGAGACAAGATGGCAAGACCAATTGAGAGTTCAAAGCCTTGCTCTAAGTGTGGGCGCATAACCGTTAAGTGCGAGTCCAAAAGCGGTAAGTTTTATATTGCCAACATTGAAATTGTTTCCAGCCAATATGCTGATTACAGCGCTCGTGGTAAGGCTATTTATCCAGCCCATGAGTGCGATGAATCAGAAATTACTAAGTATCAAGCCAAGGTTTCAAAAGATTTGGCTGAGGGTGCAATTGTCAAAGGTCAAAAAGTTGTAGTTGTAAAGGGTAGAAAAGTAGCCAAAGGAACTGAAGGAGAAATCTTTTGGTTAGGTTATGAAACTTGGAATGGTGAGTCAATCTTAAAGAGGGTAGGAATTGTTACTGCCGTGGGTGAAAAGTTGTTTGTAAGTTCAGAGTATGTAGAGGCTCAGAAGTCCTAAAAAGCAATACGCTATACTAAACCCAATGTGCGCTTAGTCGCCCGAGTTTTTCGTCTCTTCCGTGTCCGAGTGACCTGACGGTTACTTGGGTTATCCATGTGCCGTATCGGAGGAGGTTTTAATGGCTCGTTATAGAGTCTTACAGGGTATTGATTACCCACCTAATAAACGCGCTGAGGTCGGCGATATTGTCGAAGATATTCCAGCACAATCAGTCAAGTGGCTTTTAGATTCAGAAATTATTGAAGATACAGATAAGCCAGCAAAGAAAATCGAAAAGTCTGTTGTTGAAGAACCTAAAGCCGAACCAGTTGCAGAGGTTGTAGAAGAACCTGCTGTTGCAGATGGTTTTGACGCCGATGCCACAGATGGCGATGGCGATGGATTCCTACAAGACGGAACCCCACACCAACGCCCAGTTGAGGAGAAATAATGCCTACATTCGCTCATGGTAAAAATGTTAATGTATTTCTAAATGAGTTTGATTTTTCTACCTACTTTAATGATGTTAGCGCTTCAACAAGTGTTGATACCGCTGAGACAAGTGCTTTTGGTACAAGTGCTAAGACCTATGTAGTCGGTCATCGAGATGGAACAATCTCTCTTTCAGGGATGTTTGAAGGAACCGCTTCCGTAGGAACAGATGCTTTTTTTGCAACCGCTCTTGGCTCTGCTACAAAAAATAAAATAATTGTTGCCCCTCAAGGTAATTCAGTTGCCGCAGGAGCAATTATGTTAGTTGCTGACGATACATCTTACGAGGTCTCAAGTGCCATCGCAGATGTTGTCCAAGCAAGCGCAGAATTCCAATCAACAGATGCAGTTGAACACGGGAAGATTCTTTCTTCAGGTTCTACTGTTTCCGCGACTGGAAATGGAACAGGCGTAGATAACACCACTTCTTCCTTAAATGGCGGAGCGGGATTCTTGTCAGTTCCAGTAAATACCCGTAACGGAACAATCGGTGTAAAGGTTCAACACTCAGCAGATAACTCAACTTTTGCTGACCTTGTATCTTTCACAACCGTTACAAGCACTCAGAAAACCTCAGAAAGAGTTGAGGTTGCAAGCGGAACAACAATCAATCGATACCTACGAGTTGTATACACAGTCGCAGGTTCATCAGGCTCGGCTACCCCTGTGGTGGCTTTTACTAGGAGGTAAAAAATGCCAACATTTCGTCATGGTAAATCCACCGTATTCAAGGTAGACAACGCGGCTGGAACACTTACCGATATTAGCAATACCCTTACAGATGTTTCATTCCCACAATCAGTAGACACAGCCGAGACCAGCGCTTTTGGTTCCTCAGCAAAATCTTATGTAGTTGGTTTGACAGATGCAACGCTTTCAGTATCAGGCAATTTTGATGCAACAGTTGATGCTCACCTAGCGGCTATCGTAGGTCAAGCGGCTTCAGTTTCATTTGAGTACGGTCCTGAAGGTTCAACAGCAACCTATGTTAAATACACAGGAGAGGCACTTTTAACTTCTTACGAGAAGAGTGGTGCTATCGGAGATGTAGTGACATACTCAGCCGAGTTCCAAGTGACAGGTGCAGTTACTCGCGGTACCTACTCTTAATAGGAATTGATTCAAAAAAACTAAATAATTTATCGTGACCAACCTAGTGTCCCAAGGAGAAAAGAAATGACAGATTTACGCGGAAAGATATTTTCGGCTGACGATATTACGAGAGAACTATTGGAAGTTCCCGAATGGGGAGTTGCAGTAGAGATTCGTTCTATGACGGCTGGACAACGAGCAACACTTACTGAGGGGGCAACCTCGGCAGATAAAGTGGATGTTTCTAATATGTACGCAAAGACTGTTATCGCAACTGTGTTTGACCCTACAACGGGTTTACCAGTCTTTACAGAACAAGACCGCGAAGCAATTCTTTCTAAGAATGGCGCAGTCATTGAGCGTTTGGCAACAAAGGCTCTTGGCAGTTCAGGTCTAGGCGAAAAGGCGGTAGACGAAGCACAGGTACGATTTCCTAAAGAATCCTGAGAGACGGTTTCTTTTTGAACTAGCAGAAAAGTTAGGTAGGACGGTGGGAGAACTTCTTTACGGAAGTAAATCTCACCGCCCACTTAGCAGTATGGAATTGACCGAATGGAACGCTTTCTATCTTGTAAAAGAAAAGGAACGCGAGAAAGCCGAGAGAAGAGCGAAGGCTAGGAGATAAATGGCTGATTCACCAACCATGGAAGTCCGCGCTCGCCTCACCGCTGATTCTGCTCAATTCACAAAAGGTTTAGAAGA
>Ga0209087_1000898_pt1 | contig 18147 bp, 14 predicted proteins | sample S_130805_EF_Meta_FD_187321 | JGI IMG/M metagenome (GOLD analysis project Ga0209087, IMG submission 187321) | Freshwater microbial communities from Lake Simoncouche, Canada to study carbon cycling - S_130805_EF_MetaG (SPAdes) (version 2) | ecosystem: Environmental > Aquatic > Freshwater > Lake ... | reverse complement strand
AACCGAGGTAACACCAATGATCAATGACGTGGACTTGCCCACCCTCTTGAATACCGACAGGTCCAAGGTAGGGCCAAACTTGCACTTTGAACTTCGATAGCACGGTTTGTAATCGTAAATGATACTGTGGCAATGGCTCATCACCTACACAGGCTCCAGAACATTGCTTTACTTGATATCCAAAACATGGCTTACCGGGTACGATTTTTTCAAGCCCTAACAATCCTTCGCAGAGTTGATTCTTTTTCGCCAAACTTTGTAATGTTTGTAAGGCCTCTCTTCTACTATAAAAAAGCCCATACAAGTTTTCTTGAACACCAGGCTCTAGATCTTGGTGTCGAACTAATGTCGGTGTTAACACACCATACTCATTGAGATTCATTTGCCAGGCACATAAATCTCTTGAACGACGCAACTTAACATTCATACTGGGCAATTGCTCTTTGATTAACCGAGACTCCAGCAATAAAGCACCAATTTCACCTGAAGTCTCTATCCAATCAATGTCCTTCACTTGCATTGCTAACTTCATTTCTTTAAGTACTTTTAATGCGCTCGAAAAATGACTCATAACTCTAGTTTTCATCGAGTTACTTTTACCAATATATAAGGGTCTTCGATTATCCGCATAAAAAATATAGACGCCTGGTTTTTCAGGGATATCGTCCACTAATTTTGCATCGATATTTGGCGGTAAAGATGGGGTTTGCAATAACTCTTGAACCGCTTGTAACATTCGTTCTTCCCCAAATTGAGCAAGACAGGTTTGCCAAAATTGCTGGAGAACATCGGCATCGCCAAGCGCCCGATGCCGACTAGATACCTGTAAACCATGAGTAACAATGATGGTATCGAGATTATGTCTTGGCTGTGTCGGAAAAAGAAGTCGAGATAATTTTACGGTGCAAATGACTTTTGCTCGAAAATCAATTCCCATTCGCTCAAATGATGCCTTGATAAAGCCATAATCAAAACGCGCATTATGCGCAATAAAAATCTTATCTTGTAATTCGAGCAATATTTCTGAACTAAGTTCTTCAAAGCTAGGCTTCCCTACCACCATGGCAGGAGTTATGCCTGTTAATTGTTGAATGTTTTGCGGAATCCCTGTTCCAGGATTCATGAGCTGCTCCCATTGGTGGGATTCGCCTTCGTGTTGGGTAATAATGCCAATCTCAGTAATACGATCTCTATCAGGGTTTCCCCCAGTCGTTTCAATGTCGACAAAAGCCAGTGGTGGTAATTGATCAATCAGGGAGCGCATCTTAAAACGATAATGGATTTATCATCTTTTTGCTTGTTTTAAGGATATTTCACTCGAATCATCGATTGACTTGATGGGTATTGCGTTTTAATAATTTTGGCACTACTTAAGAAGCTAGTATTTTTTGAAATAATTTGTATGATGAAACAATTTCTAACATAAAATAACTGTTAGTAAAAAAACTAAGGGAGATGAAGATGCAATTAACTGTTAACAACCAGGTTCACAATATCGATGTCGAACCTAACATGCCCCTGCTGTGGGCCATTCGTGAAATCATCGGCTTAACTGGAACCAAGTATGGTTGTGGTATCGCTCAGTGCGGTGCTTGTACGGTTTATATGAATGGTGAGCCAGTGCGCTCTTGTTCCATTCCCGTTTCAGCTGTGGGTAGCATGAAAATCACGACCATTGAAGCTCTCTCCCCTGACAATTCTCATCCAGTGCAAAAAGCTTGGATTGCTCTGGATGTTCCACAATGTGGCTATTGCCAATCAGGTCAAGTGTTGGCTGCAGCTGCTCTTCTGAAACGTATTCCTAAGCCAACGGATGCGGATATCGATAATGCAATGTCGAATATCTGCCGTTGTGGGACTTACCAAAAAATCCGTGATGGTATCCATGTGGCATCCGGTAAGAAAAAATTAGCTGATGTGCTCGCTCAATATGATGCAACACCTCAAACACGCGGTTAAGGAGACACTCATGACTACAAATACAATTAATAGTACTTCACGCCGTCGGTTCATTATTGATACTTCCCTTGCAGGCGGTGGCTTAATGATTGGCCTGGGCGCTTTGCCACTCAATGCCTTGGCACAAAAAACGAAGGCTGCACCTTATAACCCGAATACCATCATGAACACAGGTGATCCTGAGGTGAACGCATGGGTCAATATCAAACCGGATGAAACCGTGGTGATTCGTATAGCCCGTACAGAAATGGGCCAAGGAACACGAACTGGTTTAGCGCAAATGGTCACTGAAGAGTTAGACTGCAATTGGAAAAACGTCATCACTGAATCCCCAACTCCGGGACAAAGCGTAGCTCGAAAGCGCGCCTGGGGTGAAATGAGTACTGGTGGTAGTCGTGGTATCAGAATCTCTGAAGATTATGTTCGCCGTGGTGCCGCTGCAGCAAGAATCATGCTCATGCAAGCAGCTGCAAATGAACTGAATGTGCCTGTGAATGAACTTACCGTAAATAAAGGTGTGATTACGCATGCCAAATCTAGTAAGAAAACGACCTATGGTCGTGTTGCAGAAGCTGCCTCTAAGCTAACACCGCCTGATCCAAAATCCATCACTCTAAAAGACCCAAGAACTTGGAAAGTCGCAGGTCAGCCTTATGCTCGTCTTGACACTGCCAATAAGGTCAATGGTACCAAAGTGTATGGCGCTGATTTACAGTTACCTGGCATGCTCTGTGCGGCTGTTAAAGCATGTCCAGTCTTTGGTGGCAAGCTAGTTAGCTATGATGAAGCCAAAGTGAAAAACTTACGTGGTGTGAAAGGCGTTGTTAAAGTGAACGACTTTACAGTTGCTGTTGTTGCTGATACTTGGTGGCGCGCTAAAACTGCTCTTGAAGCTCTACCGATTGTCTGGGATGAAGGTAAAGGTGCTAATACATCCCAAGCTGATATTGAAAAAATGCTTAAAGATGGTCTTCAAGAAGAAGGTAATTTTTGGCAACGTAAAGAAGGTGATGCATTAGCTGATATTAAAAATGCTTCGAAAAAAGTCGAGGCTGTTTATTTCACACCATACCGCTCACACGCTTGTATGGAGCCTATGAATGCAACAGTCCGTATTGGGAATGATCGTGCTGAGGCATGGGTTCCAACACAAAATGGTGAAGCTTCACATGCTGCTTTAGCCGAAGCTGCTGGCCTGCCACTTGAAAAATGTGAAATTTTCAAATTAGATCCTGGAACAGGTCTTGGACGTCGTGGTGGTACACAAGAATACGTTGGTCAAGCAGTTGCAATTGCCAAACAATTTCCTGGCGTTCCAGTCAAGATGCTCTGGAGTCGTGAAGAAGATATGACGCATGATTACTATCATCCGATCGCGATGGCGAAAATGTCTGCGGGTCTTGATGCTAGCGGCAATATCACTGGTATGCATATTAAGGTAGCAGGTCAATCGATTAATGCGACGGTTAGTCCAATGGCCATTAAAGACAATAAAGATGTTCGTCAGATGCAAGGTTTCTTTGCTGAACCTGGTGATGCACAACTGGGCTATCAATTTCCGTCACTACTCACTGAATATGTGATGAAAAATACCCATGTTCCTGTCGGTCCATGGCGTGGTGTGAACACCAATCAAAACGGTATTTTTATGGAATGCTTCATGAATGAGTGTGCTGTTGCTGCCAATAAAGATCCTTTGGCTTATCGTCAAGCTCTCATGCAAAAGTTTCCAAAACATTTAGGTGTTTTGAATGCTGCTGCGAAAAAAGCGAATTGGGGATCTCCATTGCCGGCAGGAGTTCACCGCGGAATCGCTCAGTTCATGGGATACGCTAGTTACTCTGCTTGTGTAGCTGAAGTTTCAGTTAGCGGTAACATGGTTAAAGTTCATCGTTTAGTATTTGCACTGAACTCTGGACATGTTATCAATCCATACTTAGTGCGTGAACAGATTGAAGGTTCCGTGCCGATGGCTTTGGGATCTATTTTTAATCCAGAAATCACCGTGGAAAATGGTCGAATTAAGCAGACAAACTTTGACTCCTATCCGATGTTAAAACTTTCCTCTACACCCCGTGTAGAGTCGGTTTTGGTTCAAACATACGACTTCTGGGGTGGAGTTGGCGAGCCAACGATTTGCGTTGTAGGACCCGCTATTATCAATGCGATTTCTACTGCACTTGGTAAACCAATGCGCAACTTCCCTCTTTATAGAGAAAACTTAACCTTAGCTTAAAAAGAGTTGATTTTTAGTTCTTAAAGGGCCACTTCATGTGGCCCTTTTATCTTCTAAGAGAAGGTCCATCCCAAGGCATTCCCTCAGAACGTTTTTTCAAAAAAAGTTCAAGTGCCCGAAGTTCTGGACTTCCACTTGCAGGAACACTTGCTTGAACACCAGAGTAACATGCCCGAAGACGACGATCCAAATTGCCCATGGTTTGCCATGAAAAGCGGTAGATGGGAAATCCAGTCAAAAATGCTGGGCTCACAACATCAGATCGTAAATTTTTACCTATCTGTTGATCATGACACTGGGTGCAAGATAAATTTAAACGTCCCTGACGACGCACATAAATCTGTGCAGCTAAATTCATTTGCTCTTGCCAATGTTTTTTCATCATGGGGTCTTGAGGTTCGCGAACTTGGACTGATAAACCCTTAGCTTCATCTGATAAAAAAACGGACATCGTCAAGATCTCAGATGCATCATTGGGGATGATTTTGCCAGTCTTTTTAGACCAACAATCTGCGATTTGATCCTCTATATTAATCAATTTACCTGAAGTCAAAGATACACCTTTCCAAACAGGAAAATGAACTACCGCTTTGGCTGTCTCAGAGACAGAGCTATGACACTGTTGACAGTGCGACTTCCAAAGCTCCTGTCCTTGATCTAACCATAATGAAACAGGATTTAATGTTGGATCTTGTTGCTGGCGAAGCATGTCTGGGCTTAAAAAAGTATTGCCCGATTGGCGAATAACTTGTGCCTGAGATAGATTAGCTACACAAAAGAAAAAGATTGAGACTATGATTACAAATAATTTCATGCCACCACAAGCATTTTTTCAGCTCGTCCCTGAGCGCCTTGATCATCTTTCCACTCAACTGAAACCATACCGCCTTTTACTGGGACTTCTATAAAGACACTAATGAGAGGATTTGCTGCGATACCTGTTCCCAGTTTTGCAATCATGATGGGTTCTTGGTTAAACTTAATCACGATACTTTCAATAATGTTTTTGGGTATGCGCTCATTTCCATCACCGCCCAGTCGGTAACCAGTCTCCATCGGGTGAGCAATTAGAACTCTGATCTCCACCTCTTTACCAACTGAAGGTGTACCAATGATGTTTAAACGAATCGGATGTTGATTAAGAGTAGCCATATTTAAGTCGCATCAAAACATGCATTTAGTGTAACGACACAATGCATTGATTGAGCCATCTTTGAACCGTCGTCTAAAGTTGCAATCACCCAGACGTCTTGACTAAGTGCTAGCCGAATTCGAGTGGAAAATTGATAGTGAGCTTGAGGATTGGGAAGAGAAACATTCATGACCAAGGGATTAGGATTTTCTGGAGCCACAATCTCGAATGACTGCATTTTCCTCTGCAAAGGCGCTTGAAACTGTATTCCCATCGGAATTGAGTTTCCCGTATCCGCAAGTGGTGGCATTTCAATTTTGATTGCATCACTTTTTTTATAGCGTTGTGCCAAGGCATTTTGCATATACTGAGCTTCACTCTCACTCGCCAAACTTATGCCAAAGTATGGGAGTGCTAAAGACAAACTCATGCTTTTGAGCAACGTTCTTTTGAGGGATTGAATAGACTTCATTAATTTACTTTAAAGTTAATAATGCTTCGACAACCAAAGCTATTTGTTCATTGTTCAAGAGTGTATTTGCTTGATTAGGTAACGTAATATCCTCTAGACTACCATAAGGCGGCATGAATGTCTGCGGGCGAATTTTTCTGGCATCTGTAACCCACTGGGTCAATTGCGCACGATTATATTTACTACCCACTTGACTTAAATCAGGGCCAAAATTACCTTGCTTTTCTAGAGAAGATGTTGGATTTGAGGCAGACCGGTCGATTCGATGACAGGTAACACAGTTTCCTAAGTTCCTGTTGTAGATGATCTCAAAACCACGCCCTACCCGATCAGAATAGCTGGTTTGAGAGAGGGCTAAACTGCTGTTCAGCAAGAACCCTAAGAGTAAGTATTTTAAGTAGTAAGTCTTAATGCGCATAAGCTAATCCAAAATAGATTAGCTTATTTTGCCACTAATGAGTAAAAATATCTCTTAGGCTTTCCAAGGAGCTTTTAAATCAGTCAAGCCAGAGAGAACCTTCGGCATCATCGACAAATAGCCACTTTGTCGGCCTATGATCCATGCCTGAGCGATATCCACATAAGCTAAATTACGCTGTGCTAATAAGGACTCCGCTGTTGCTAGGTCGTTCATTTGGCCAAGTAATTCTTGTGCACGAGCTAAGGTCTTCATGTAACGTGAAATCCTTTTTCTTGGATACAGCTCCATAAAAAAATCAAAGGAATAACGTAGTTTTTTCAAGTCGAGACGCAACTGATGACTTTGTTCTAAATTGCGATTAGGCACTAATACTTCTTTCATGAAACGACGATGCTTACGCCTCAAAAGTCGTGTAGCAAACTGCTGTGTATCTTCTTCAACAATCGGCTCAGCTGTACTTTGACTTTCTAAAATCATTTTTTGACGATTCTTAACTTCAGGATGGCTGTCCAAACTCATGACTGCTTCGGCAAAAGAAATTAACTTGACAGAATAGGCTCTACTACTAAAACTGGCCACCGCTTGATTATGGGCTTTAGCTCGCTGTTGAGAAGCAAATTTTTCTAGAGATTCTATCTCTTGATTATTCGGAAAGGCTTCTTTTAAATGCGGTAAGAGCTCACTGCAAAAGACATCCCAATTACGCGCGTCGCCTAGCTCGTTTGCTAAATCTCGCCATACACCATTCCATTGATTAACAAAACTCATCGGTAATACAGGTGAGAATAATTTAATCGCTGAACGAATTCTGCGCATAGCAACACGGGCTTGATGAATGTACTCATCATCATCGTCCCTGACAATACCAACATCATTAATTTGCAAATGACTCAAACACTCTAAACATACTCGTTCGAAAGTTTCTAATGGAGTAGACTTAGGATTAATTTCAAGCGAAGGTGGCTTCAGAGGACTTGGCTGAATATCTTGAAAGAGTTTGTAACCTCTAGCAGCTTTGGAGTCAGCACTTGGATGCAAACGCACTCTGCGACTTAAAACTCTAGCCAAACTAAACAAGGTTACTGGACTACCCTCCTTCAGCTCAAGCTCAACTTCACTGATTTCTTGCTCATAAAGCTGACCATCACGCCTAGTGACAATCGTTCCCTGATCAACTGCAATTTCAATTTTGGCACCACGAAACAAAACTTCCCATGAACGTCTTGTAAAGTCGGTAGTAAATATTGGAATTAACTGTGGAGATAATAAAGTCATTTTTTGCGCAATGACTGGATCATCCACTAAGGTTTGAAAGTCAAACTGCCCTTGAACAGTAGGCGCTTCCCACTCTGAACGCTGCGATAGACCACCCGTATTTGTATGATTGATTTTTAAGGTTAATAACAGTTTTCTGAGAATCTTACGTTCGCGCACTGCTATACCCTGATGCATCAGAGTTAACTCATTTGTGTCGTAATAAATATTGTAGAGTTTTTGCTTTTTTCCAGTGGTTTGAAGCAATGGATGTTCAAGAAGAAGGGGCAATTCTTTTGCTTGAAAGCTGAGTTTAAGTTCGGTTTCTATGGCCACTATTCTTAATTTACCTTTAAAAATAAAATAAAAGTTACTGAAGTCGAAATTTTAATCTTTTTGTAACAAAATTACTATCTAGATTTTACAAATGTAAAAGAATTTTTAATGACACTTTCATAGATAGCGAAATGAGTTCATTTAAGCTATTTTGATGTTATCGAAGAAATATGACGCCCCTTGTATCAAATGGATATGCCAAAATAAGTACATGTTTAAAAATCTATTTCTCTACTTATTTTTCACAATCATAGTTAGTGCTTGCTCTACAAGCACTTCGCCTCCGATTCAGACAAGTAAAGAACCCAAGCCACTGACTCTACTCGTTTCAATAGATGGTTTTAAACCAGAGTATTTGCAACAAGAATTTACACCCACTCTCTATCAACTTGCGAAACAAGGCGCCTCTTCAAAAGGTATGCAATCAGTGTTCCCAAGCTATACATTCCCAAATCATTACAGTATTGTCACTGGCCTATATCCCGATCATCATGGCATCGTCAATAACGCTATGAAAGATCCTCAAATACCGGAACCCTTTCGCCTTTCATCTAAGTCTGCAGTAGCTACTTCAGCCTGGTGGGAGGAAGGCACACCGATTTGGGTAACTGCTCAGAAAAAAGGATTAGTAACCTCCACTTTATTTTGGCCTGGCTCTGAAGCAAAAATTAAAGGAATTCAACCTAACGACTGGTTGGTCTATGACAAAAATATGCTACCTCCCGAACGGGTCAATACCTTACTGGAGTGGCTTAATCGCCCCAATGACCGCCGCGCAGATTTTGCAACATTATATTTTGAGGATGTAGACTCGATGGGACACCGCTTTGGTCCAAATAGCAATGAAGTCAAACGCGCAATTAACGAAATTGATCGTGCAATTGAAAACTTAATTCAGGGATTAAACCGACTCCATCTTCTATCGATGACTACTATCATCATTGTTTCGGATCATGGCATGGCTGAAGTTTCTAATAGCCAACGCATTCAATTAAAAAGTCTTTTGACCTCGTTTGAAAAACCCAGTATTGAGTGGCAAGGACCGCTTGCAGGCATCAATTTAAATGGTGAAAAACCACTTCCTGTTCTCAATGCCCTTAACCAAAATAAAAACATACAATGCTGGCAAAAAAATAATATTCCGAGTAAATATCATTTTGGCACCCACAAAAGAATTCCAGATATAGTCTGCTTAGCCAACCTAGGATATACCATGGTTGATGGCAATCTACCATATACGATTCCAGGTCAGCATGGGTTTGATCCTGAATTAAAGGATATGCATGGTATTTTTATCGCCTCAGGTTATCGCGTCAAACAAGCCCAATTAGAGGTATTTGAAAATATCGAGATTTATCCCCTACTCAGCCATTTACTGAATATCCCTGCAGAAAAAAATGATGCCAAAGATATTCTCTTTCGACAAATAATAAGCAAGTAAAAGAATTATTGTTTGTAAATCGTAGAAGCTTGTACCGACCAACCCCCACCTAAAGATTGATACAAAGAAGTAGTATCTCCTAAATAAGTAGCATAGGCTTGCAAACTGTTAATACGGGCTTGAAGGTAGGTTTGTTGCGTAAGGAGCGCGGCAGCTTCTGATATGTATCCTGCCTTGAGTTGTCGATCAGATTGATCAAAAATGATTTTATTTGCAGCTTCATTTTCACGCGCAGTTTGATAGTACTTGCCATCAGACTCTATTGCATACAAAGTGTCAGCAACGTTTTGGAAGGCGCTCAGTACGGTACTTTTATATTGGCCAATAGCAGCATCAAGACCGGCCTCAGCAGCTCTCTTTCTGGCAAATAATGTACCTCCTTGAAAGATCGGCTGAGTAATCCCACCACTAATACCCCATACTGAATTTGCACTATCCGCTAAATCGCCAAACAATGTTGCTACATTCCCTATATTTCCAGTTAAGGATATTTGCGGCAGCATATTAGCAACTGCAACTCCAATCTGAGCATTAGCAGCTCTTACATATTCCCCAGCTATTTTGATGTCAGGTCGTTGTTCCACAAACTGCGAAGGTATCGATGTGGGCAATGGATTTGGGAGCTTAATCGAATCAATATTTGGTAAAAGCAATTGTTCATTCGGCATCTTGCCACATAAAACAGCCAACAAATTTAAAGACTGTTCACGAGCCTTTTCAAGGACCGGAACTTGTGAAACCGACTGGGCATATAAAGACTCTTGCACGGCTAAATCAATACTACTTGAATAGCCAGCAGCGCGAAGACGTCTTGCATGCTCCAATTGAAGTTGGCTCGCTTTTGCTAAGTCTCTTACTGCCTTGACTTGCTCACGCAGCGTTGCTTCTTGAATTGCTACAGCCACAACATTATTTGCAATAGTCTTTCGTAAAGCCTCTAATTGATAAGACTGTGCATTACCCAAAGCTTTTAGCGACTCAACCTGGCGTCGATTACCGCCAAAAATATCCGGAACAAAACCAACCGATAATCCCGCAGTGTTTAAATTATAAATTTGCGCCCCTGAATTAATACTAGATTGCAAAACAGGTCCCACATTTTGACGGGTTAAAGAATACCCCGCACCAATCGATGGAAAGAATAAACCTTGTTGCGCCTGAACATTCGCTTGCGCCACACGTAAATTTGCCATCCCGCTTTCAATATCGGGATTATTTTTAAGTGCCGTATCAACTAGGGAATTTATTTCTTCTGAACCGTATGCTTTCCACCATGCTGCATCAATCAATGCTTTTTCAGGGGATAAATTCATTCCCAAATTACCCTCCCTAGTAAAACTTGTCGGGGGATTCATTTCAGGTTTTCTAAAATCAGGGCCAACAGAACAAGAGACCAAAGCGATACTACTCATCATGAGTAATATAGATTTTAGATATAACTTCTCTTTCATCCTCATTACCCCCCTAGACCTTTACGACGCTGCTTCGGGTTATAGCGCTTCAGAACTTCATGGTAAATGGCAGGTACTACGAGTAGTAAAAAGATAGGCCCAATAATCATTCCACCAACGACTACCGTTGCTAATGGCTTTTGCACTTGACTACCGATGCCATTGGAAATCGCCGCAGGAAGTAAGCCAATCGCTGCGGACAAAGCCGTCATCAGTAGAGGACGCATCCGCGTTTCATGGGCTTCAAAAATAGCATCAAACTTGCTCCTACCTGAAGCGATTAATTCTCGATAGTAAGTTTGTACCAAAATACCATTCATCACAGAAACACCAAGTAATGAAATAAACCCAATAATTGCAGAAATACTGACTGCCTGACCTGTAATAAATAGTGCCATAACGCCACCCAGCATAGCAAAAGGTACTCCAGCAACCGTCAACATACAATCCATTAAATTATTAAATAATGCGTACAAAAGAGCCAAAATTAATAGCAGAGCTAATGGCACTACGATTGATAAACGCTTCTGTGCAGCTTGTAACTCCTCGAATTCACCAGCATAGGTGATTCGGTAGCCTTCGGGTAAAACAATTTTTTTGGCAATTTTTTCCTGAATTTCTTCTACTGTACTTCCTAAATCTCGACCTCGAGTACTGAACTTAATCGGAATATAGCGCTCATTTTTTTCATGATAAATGTAACTAGCTCCAGTATCTAAGCTAATATCAGCAATATCACTCAATGGGATGTAGGCTACTCCTCCATTAGAAGTGGTATAGCCAATTCTTAAGTTTGAAACATCCTCTAGACTATCTCGACTTTCGCTTCTCAACCGAACGGTTAAAGCAAATTGACGAACCCCTTCAATCACTTTAGTCGCCTCAGTACCTGCGAAGGCAGCTTGAATTACTGTATTTACGTCACCCGTATTTAAACCATAACGTGCAGCTTTTTCACGATCAATTGAAATATTTAAATTCGGTTGACCAAGAATGTAGAAAATACCTAAATCTGACACACCCTCGATATCCGACATCACAAATTTAATATCTTTAGCTAGACTCTCAAGGGTAGCTAAATCAGGGCCAATCACTTTTACTGAGTTCGCACCCTTTACTCCTGATAAACCTTCTTGTACGTTATCTTGAATGTATTGTGAGAAGTTTGTGGTGACCCCAGGAAATTCATTTTCAAAATCCTTTTGCAAACTCGCAACTAATTTTTCTTTAGTAGATCCCTTGGGCCATTCATCAAAAGGTTTTAGTGGGGCAAATAACTCCACATTATTAAACCCTGCCGCGTCACTACCATTATCAGGTCGACCATGCTGAGAAACAACGGTTACCACCTCAGGATGACTTTTAATCAGCTCGCGCATTCTGTGGACATTATCAGTCCCAGCCTCTAAATTGATAGTTGAAGGCATCGATGCACGAATCCATAAATTACCCTCTTCTAATGCCGGTAGAAATTCACTTCCTAGCTGAGTCAACATCAACATACCAACCAATATTGAAGCTATACCGCCAATAAAGACTTGCTTAGTATGTTGCATCACCCAAGTGAGTTTTGGCGTGTAAAACCTTCTGATAGCTTCAACAATTTTAGTTTCATGCTCTTTGACACGCCTTGGTAATAAATAGCTAGCAATCACTGGAGTAATCGTAAAAGTAGCTATCAAGGCACCCGCTAATGCATAACCATAAGTCCTAGCCATAGGGCCAAAAATTTGTCCCTCAACGCCCTGCATCGTAAACAAAGGTAAAAAGGCTGCAATGGTGATTGCTGTAGAAAATAGGACAGATGTATCAACTTGGGTTGAACTTAAAAATATGAGTCTTAATCTTGCTGTCCATCCCTTCGATGGATCGGTTAATAATCCATCAGGACCGAAAGCCATTTTACGAAGGGTTCTTGAGCGCTCCTCTGGTGTCTGTTGAAAGTTACGGAATATATTTTCTACCAGAATCACTGCCGAGTCGACAATAATCCCAAAATCGACCGCTCCTAAAGATAGCAGATTGGCGGACTCTCCGGTCAATGTCAAAATAATGATGCTGAAAAAGAGCGCAAATGGAATATTGATACTGACAATCACGGCACTTCGTAAATCTCCTAAGAATACAAGTTGGATAATAAATACCAATAAGCATCCAAAAACCAGATTATGAATCACTGTTTGCGTTGTAACGCCAATTAAACTGGATCGATCATAATATGGCTCCACTTTGACGCCATTTGGTAAAGACCCATCAGTATTGATTTTATTGATAGCTTCACGCGCTTTTTCAATGACCTGATTTGTTTGTAAAGTACGATTCATAATCACAATACCAGTGACTACATCTTTCTGATCATCCCTTCCTGCCTCACCTAACCGAGGTGCATACCCTTCCGATACAGTTGCTACATCTTTCACACGAATCGCAAAACCATTATGTTGAGCTAGAACGATGCGTTCAATATCAGATAAGTTTTCTACCAAGCCCACGCCACGAATGTTCATGGATTGGTCACCCACACTCACCGTTCGACCACCCACATTGGAGTTGGAGTTACCAATTGCACTAATTAATTGTTGAAATGTAATGTCAAAGCCCTCAAGCCTTTTAGGATCGACCTCAACGTGGTATTCCTTGGTTGTGCCGCCCCAAGTAACTACCTGCACAATTCCAGGAGTGGTTAATAAGCGTTTGACAACAACCCAATCTTGTATCGTGCGTAAATCGGTCAAACTATAGGTTGCTGGCCCCTTTAATTGGTATCTAAAGATTTCACCTACTAAACTCGAAGCTTGAATTTGCGCTTGAACACCATTGGGTAAATTAACATTTTGCGATAAGCCATTCGCTACTTGCGTCAAAGCAAAGTAATAATCAATACTGTAATTGAAAGTGATGCGCACAAAGGACAATCCTGCGAATGATGTCGAACGAATAACCTCCACTCCGGGAGTTGTGGCTAATCCAATTTCCATGGGACGGGTGTAATACCTCTCCATTTCTTCGGAGGATGCACCCGGATATTGAGCAGTGATTTCGATAATTACTGGGGCAGGATTGGGGTATGCTTCAACGTTGAGTTTTAAAAAAGCAATAACCCCAGCAATAATAAAAGCCAATAAACCTAAGACCACAATTGGTCTTCTTGTTAATACAAAATAAAGGATCGGTTTAAACATGAAATTTCAATTAAGCCATTGACCTAGTGAGTAACACTATATAAATTACTTAAGAATAAGGCTTTATTTAACGCGATCATTTCTCCAGATTGCAATCCATCCAGTACTTGTACTAGACCTGCTTGGGTAATGCCAATACTGACTACACGACGCTTGAATAATTTACCATCAGCTGTCGTCCAAACAACTCGGGTACCATTATTTTCTCGAACCACAGCTTCAGCGGGAATGGCAGGATATGGCTCTGGTTTGGTAATTTCAATATTAAAACTTGCTAACATCTGAGGTTTTAATTCACGCTCAGGATCACGTATTTGAGCATATAAAGTTAAACGTCTAGTTGACGGGTCAACTGAATCACCGACATACACAATTTTTCCAGGGAAAAGCTTATATTTGTATGCCTGAACTTTCACAATAATACTTTGACCAATTTTATAAAGCGGTGCTTCGGATTCAGGCACTTGGGCAACCATCCATAAATTCGTTGTATCTGAAATCGTAATAGGCGCTGGAGCTACACCTGGTTGAACTAATTGTCCTGTTGCAGCGTTTCGCAGAATGACACGGCCATTTATAGGACTTTTAATATTGAGCTCGGTATCTATTTTTCTAGTGCTGATCACTTGATCAATTTCTGCATCAGAAAAACCAAATAAAGCCAACGATTTTTTGGCTCCAATATAATTCCCTTCTGCAGTCTGATGATCAGAAATGTTCTGCTCTAACTCTCGTTGAGAAATACTCTTAAATTCATATAAATCCCGGGCACGTTTTAGAGTTTCACTTGCTTGCTTGTATACCCCAGCGGCAGATAATAAAGCAGCAGAGGCTTGCGCAACATCTGGGGCTAAAACCGTATATAGAGTTTGTCCTTTTTTAACATCATTACCTGCCTCAACGAAAACTTTATTGATACGCCCCTGATAAGGCGAAAAGACATCTGCCGTTTTATATTTGTCAAAATCAATTACCCCAACAGCTTCTTTGAGTTCTTGAAAGTCGTAGGTTGCCACTAATCCGGTCTTAATTTCTTTTGCTTGCTCTACTGAAATTTGAACTATATTTTCTGCGCTCAGCTTTTGAACAGAGATTGGCTTCTTGTTAAGACCTTGCAATAGATGAATGAAGCCCCATATCAATAGTCCAAGAAAAATCACCCCTAATCCAATCATAAGGGCTTTATTTTTGGTGAAAATTTGAATGCCAGAAGAATTTTTTAATTCATAGAAAGACAATTTAGAATTTTTATCAGTTTCATTCATTGAAACACCATTCATTTTCTTTGGAATATATATAAGAGTTACTTTAAAACACATCAGATAATAGCTCAGTTTTGAGAAAAATCCATCAATTTTGAACGAGTTTGCCCTTCTTTATGACCTAAATGAAATATTGGTATCATAGTATGATTGTTTTAGCGGTCAAATTTAGGAAAAACTCATGTCACAAATGAATCAAGATGATGATCAAAATTATGTTTTAGGTATTGTTGGAGCAATTATTCTAGCGATTCTAGTCGGTGTAGTAAGTCTTAGTATCAATGCCTCTGACTCGATGAATACTGCTAATCAAACCGTTAAAACTGAAACCAAGAATCCTATTCAATTGGGTAATTTTGATTTTTCTGTCTCTAATGGAAAAATCACTCTTGCCGGAGATGTAGTGGATGAAAAAGCCAAATTAAGTCTTCTCAACCCAGCTCGTCTTTTATGGGGAAATGATAACGTAGTGGATCAATTAGTTATTAAGCCTGAGGCACCGCGTTTTTGGTGGAATGTAAAACCTTTTGAAGTCTTAGCTAAACTCAAAGCAATACCCAAATTTAGCCTTCATTTAGGGAATAAACTCATCACGGGTGAAGCTAGCGTAGGGTCTGAAGAACAGAAAAATAGTTTGCTCGCTGGACTTAAAAGCTGGTTTACATCCGATTCTCAAACTAATGTAACCGTAAATGTCGATCCCCAATTGTCACAAGATTCTATTGATACCAATACTCTTTTGAATCTTCAAATTGAGTATGCTACAGGTATCTCAGAGGTTCCTGATGCTGTAAAACCAATCCTCAATCAAATTGCAGATATCCTAAAAAATGATTCACATAAGGTGTCCATCAATGGTCATACTGATAATGTTGGCAATCCTGAGGAAAACAAAGTTCTATCTCTTGCACGTGCCGATAAGATCAAATCCTATTTAGTAAGTCAAGGAGTCGATCTAAGTCAATTAAAAACCTCAGGGTTTGGTGATGCAAAGCCAATTGCTGATAATAATACGGATATTGGCAAAGCAAAAAATCGTCGTATTGAGTTTTCTGCTCAATAATTCAAGAGTAAGATTCGTCGAATCTTGCTCTTGATTCTATCAGCATGATGAACCGTCGATTAAAATCAATTTTTTCAGCTGAGAATATCTATGTCTAACTCTTTCCATTCTTATGAACCTAAAAATGGTCACGGATTACCGCATGACCCATTTAAGTCTATAGTTGGGCCTCGCCCTATTGGTTGGATCGCTAGCCAAAGCAATCAAGGTATTCTCAACTTGGCTCCCTACAGTTTTTTTAATGCTTTTCATGCATCCCCACCCATTATTGGTTTTGCTAGTACGGGCTATAAGGACTCTGTTGGAAACATTTCTCAAACACGTGAATTTACATGGAATTTGGTCACTTTAGATTTGGCTGAACAAATGAATGCTACTTGTGCAGAAGTGCCGCCAGATGTAAATGAGTTTGAATTAGCGGGATTAACCCCCCTAGCGTCATCGGTTATTCAAGTTCCACGAGTTGCACAAAGTAAAGTTTCTTTTGAATGCAAATTAACCCAAATGATTCAAATGCAAAATGCTGAAGGTCAAGATCTATCTAGTTGGCTTACATTAGGTGAAGTTGTTGCTGTGCATATTTCTAGTGACTTACTCCAAGATGGTATTTTTAATACCTCAACTGCGAATTTTATTCTTCGAGGCGGAGGACCTGCTGATTATTTTAAAATTGGGCCTGAGCAACTATTTAAGATGTATCGCCCAAAATAAAACGAGGGGTAAACCCCTCGTTTTATTTTCATTCAGTTTAATTATTAATTAATTTGTTGGATACCGCACAAAATCCAACCACTAGAACTGTCCATTGGTTTTGACCAATTCCAAACTTCAGCAAAATCTTCGACTGGTCCATTTACTTCTTCTCGCATAGAACCCGAGAAACGAACACTTGCCAAATACTCATGATTTTCTTCTTCAACAGCCAATAAATCAGCTGCCAAAGTTAATACTTGTGTGAAGCTAACCGCTGTCGTTCTTGCAAGCATATCTTTTCTTAAGTGAGTAAACAGCTCAGGGCTTGTGTACTCTTTTAAAACATCAATATTTTGCTGATCCGAAGCTTCTTGAAGCTGTAAAAAAATCTTTTTAGCATTTTCTAGGAAATTTTCTTTATCAGCAAATGAGTTTGGGGTTAAATTTGCTTGAACACTTGATGGCAAATCGTGATGAGCAGGCTCAGTGATGAGCGGCATTTGATTTGAACTTGGCATCGTTTGTAATGGTGTTGCACTAGATGCCTTACCTGCTGAGTAAGAGTTTCCAGCATTGGTAGAAGCATCAGATTGTTGGAAATTCATTCCTGGAATACCAGTGCTTAATGCAGGTGATGAGGCATTGCGGCTCATGAATTTTCTAAACAACCATATTCCAATGAATGCAACAACAAGCACCATGAGTAATGAAGATAGCATTGAGCCCATCTCTGCACCCATTCCTAAATGTGAGAATAAATAACTTAAACCAATACCAGCTGCAATTCCACCTAAAATTCCACCCATTCCGCCAAAACGACTAGGGGCCGGTGCTTGTGGAGCAGCAGGAGTTGGTGTAGATGGTTTTGCTGCGGAGTTAACCGGTGCAGCGGCAGGTTTGGGGGGTAAAGCACTTTGGTTATTTGTAACCGTGTTCGATTGGCGGCCGACACTAGAACCGTTACCCATTTTTTTTGCTTCAACGACCGTTCCACTCAACATAATGGTTGACGTAATTGCAACAACTGCTAAAGCTTTTAAATAACTCAACTTCATTATTGATTTCTCCTAAGAAATTTACATGTAAGCTATTAGATACTATCTTCAACAATTTGTCATTAACCCTTTACCCTATAAGGGTTTTCATAGTCAAATATGTGTTCAGATTCAATCTTTTAAATATCAAACCAAACATAAATATGCAAAAAAATCCCAAAAACCAATCCTCTAGCCATCCACGCATAAC
>Ga0209087_1000896_pt1 | contig 18175 bp, 29 predicted proteins | sample S_130805_EF_Meta_FD_187321 | JGI IMG/M metagenome (GOLD analysis project Ga0209087, IMG submission 187321) | Freshwater microbial communities from Lake Simoncouche, Canada to study carbon cycling - S_130805_EF_MetaG (SPAdes) (version 2) | ecosystem: Environmental > Aquatic > Freshwater > Lake ... | reverse complement strand
AAAAGATAAAGGGCTAAATGCCCTTTATTTTTTATTTATATTTTAATTTAAATTTTCTATGTTTAAATAAAAATATGAATCAAACTTATCCAAGCAAAGAAACTAGAATATGTAATTTATTAGCTGATTTCATTCTCATTAAAATAGGTAAAGAGTTTAATTGCAAAATTCAAATAACTGATTGTGTTAACTTTTATGTTATAAATGGGAAAACAAACTCCGAAACCATTTTAGATATGGCTCTCATAACAGACGAGTTTAATGAAAAATTTAAAGATTTTTTAGATGATGCCAAAATAATTAGAACCATAGACATTATTGAATATAATGAAAAATTAACTCCCTCAACAAAAGTAACTTACACATTTTATAATACAGAAAATAATATATATCCAGATAAGGATTATGAAAATAATGTATTAGAAGGCTTCATAGCGAAGTCAAACTTCCCATATGGTTATTCCCACTCTATGGGAAGAAATGTGTTCTACAATCTAAAGAACATAGCCTACAATGTAACAAAACTTGGTTATATCAAATGTGTTGAAATAAAATACGATTCAGAAAAGTATGATGATGACATTATATCTATTAATTGTCCACATACCCAATATTTGAACGAAACGATAAAGTCAGCAATACTTGATGTATTTAATTTAAAGTCCCCTATTGAATACGATTTTTTGGAAAATGATATTTTTAAGGAAACTTTAAATTATAAAGAAGATACAAGTTTATTAAGGGAAACGAACCCAGATTTTATGATTCTTTAACGCTTGGTAATGCTGTAAACTCTTGAGAATAAACACCCTGCTCCACATTTGTTGGAGCAGTTTCTTTTCTAAACATCAAACTATAAGCGTCAAAAGCTGAAACCTTGTTAAATTTCATATTATTAATTTTAGCTAATTCATCTGTACCAGCGCTTTGAAAATATGTTTTAACATATAATGTTAAATTAGATATATAAGTAGTTAATACTTGTGCTTCAATCTTAATAACTAAATCATCAACTTGAGTTAATATTTGTTTAACCACACTAGCATTATTAATTTTACCCATTTCTGTGTTCGCACCTGAAGTTGAAATCTTACCCCTCATTGAAACAATTTTATCAAGAACTTGTCTTATTTCTGGTAACTCTAAACTAGTAACAAAGCCTCTTTTAGAGAGGTACTCAACAAATTTACTCTGTTGACCCCTAGGTAAGAATTTATACCCACTAATAACCTGGGGAATAAAATTAATTAATACATTGTACATGTTAGTTTTAGATTCTGTATATTTCTTACAGAATGGTGCTGTGTTATTATAATCTAAATAACAAATCATTAACTGCGCAATAGTTCTAAGTTCTGAGGTTATGTCGTATGCTGAAATAGGAATCTCAACTTTCACCCCACCTTTTAATCTCTCTGCGGATGCTGCTGGGTCGTTCTCTGTTTTTTCAAGATACTTTCCAAAAATAACCTGTAAAGTTTTTGGTAAAGTCTGCATATTTTGCAACTCCAACATTAAACGTTGTACTGCTAACAGTCCATTGTGAGCCGCGATAATAACATCATTCTCATTAATTAAATCAGAAACAAATGTGCCTGACTTATATGCATTTGTATTATTTGCATCAACAGCGTATGGGTCACCAGCTGAATATGAGGCCGATCCTACTGATATGTAATCATCATATTTGCCCATATTTTCATTTGGAACAAAACTAGATAAGAATTTATTCTCAGGACCTTTAGATAATCTAAAAATCTCCCCTACCGTTGTTTTATAATTAAAAAATTCATATTTGCCATAAGGTAATCCATATTTAGTATTTAATTCACTATGAGCAATAGGTGATTTATTTGTACCAGCTACCGCTGTTTCATATGAGCCAAATTCATCTTCATTAATTAAAACCCTCTGCACCAGTTTCTTAAACTGATTTTCACTTATCAATACTTTTCTCATTAATTTATTTTAATATAAATATATGAAAGTGTTAAATAATATGCTTTTTAAGCAAACTTAAACCTTCATGTATTGTAACGAAATCTCTATCCGCAGCATAGAAAATACTTTTTTCATTATTATCATCATCCGTTTCAATTAATAATAATGATGGAATGAACTCACTTTTAGTTATTTTTACATACATATCATATTCTTCTTGATAATCGAATACATCTCTGTCATAATAAGTTATATTTGCCTCATCAAGCAATTTTTTAAAATTCTCACAATGCGAACAACCTTCCATTGTATAAACTATAACATCTAGTTTCATAAATTTTTGTTTCTTTTATTTAAATTATTTATGTAGAACTTAATCTCATCTAAATTAACTGGATTAAAATAAATTGTAACATAATACTCACAATACATTTGGGCAAATTCTTTTAAATGAATAAAAAACCCCGCTTTTGTTAAATATACTATTTCTCTTATTTTATCATTATCATACATATCAATATAAACTATTTCTCCTATAAATAAATCTAATTTAAATCTATGGGAAAGAGATATTTTACTTAAATCGTAACCTAATTTATTTTTTATTTTTGTTAAAAATTCCATATTATTTTTTTTTAATTAAAAATACCCCCACCTTATGCAGATGGGGGTTTATAGTTATACCACTAAATACTCTTCAGCAATCTCCCAAAGTTGGGTGTTTAACTTGTTGTCATTAATGAAATTGACAATTGGTTTTGACCTTCTATTTGTGTTCTTGAATTTAACCCCCCCTTTGATTACCTTCTCTTGTACAAGATTAAATACTGTCCAGAGGTCATTTGATTGATCCTCCTCTCTGTAAGGTCTTAAAACTTGGTCAAAATCAACATTATTGGCTGACTTATCAAAACGAATATTAATTGCTCTTTGCGCAAACTCCTCAATTTCTCTTTGTCCCAATACTCTTTGTTGCATTTCTCCCATTCTGTTGAAGATTAAGGGGATTTTTGAGAAGAAGTCATTTGTCATCACTTCGGTAAAGTCTGTGTTCAAATCTACGTGTTTAACAGAGATGCTATTAGCAACTGATGCTGGAACTACCAACCCATTCGAACACACCAATCTATAAATTCCCATTGAGATGTCCATTTTTGATGTGCCATTGTGGGAATTGTTGAACATAATCTGTGGAAGAACATCACCAACATTATGAAAATCATTATGTCTTAAAATAACTTGATGCGCAGAATAATCTGAATCTCCAACTTGTTTTGCTGAATTTATCTGCCATCCGCTATCAACCAATTTTTCCAAAATTACTTTTGAGTTAGCAAAGTTGTATCTGTTAGACATTTTAGGGTCTGGTCTTTCAGCAAAGATTGCAGGAACTGATGTCTTTAGTACTTCAAGATTTAGTGATGTGTTCATATTGTTTGTTTTTTTTGATTAATTTGATGCTGCAAAGATATATCATCCAATTCTATTTTCCAAACTTAATTCAAATTTATTTTTCCAAAAGGTCCATCAAAATATCTAACATTCTTTAAAGGGTCGTTTTGCTTCTTGGGGGTATTTAATTCAACACAAATCTCAATAATTTGACTTTTTGTTAAAATGAAACTCTCTCCATTTTTATAATTCAAATAACTAGTTGCTCTAACTTTATCAAAGAAAACATCTTTTTTAATAAAAGGTATTAATTTTTCTAACTCTTCTTTATTTTTTTGGAAAAATGTAAATATCTGAGTTAGGTATATTTCTATATCAACATTCATATTATAATTGTTTGTTTACATAAAATGAAATCATATTTATAATTATTTTTAAAAAATATTTTATATATGGAAAAGAAGAATTGTAAAAGTTGTAAAGAGAACAATACACAAAAAATATCTGTAGTTATATTAGGTGCTTATTTTCTCATATCAGGTATAATTGTTGGTGTTTATATTGTTAAACAAATACTTAATTTCTTTTAAACTTAACATTTAAGTTCACATAAAAGTTACCCCCAAAATACCCCTTACCAGCCATTCTAAGAGGCTTGCTTGTGTCAAACACATCTAAGGCGTTTATTGATAAATCTCCTTTTGGGTGCGGCACAGTATACTTCTCTGCACATATTTGCGTATCATCTAAAAAGAGATTATACACCAAATCATTATTTATCTTTTGAAACTCTTTTGAATTGTCAACATCAATCTGTAAAATCAAATTACCAAAATGTCCATTATTCCAATCCCCCAGATTTTCTAATTTAAGAAATTGCCCCCCATCAATACCGACAGGTATAGTTATTTTAATATTATTTAATTTGGAAAATGTTTTAGCCCCATTACAAGTGTAACAAACCTTAGTGATTGTTTTACCCAGACCATTACAAGAATGACACATAACTGCTGTTCTTGTTGTAAATAAGCTATTAACTATATTTTTAATAACCCTACCACTGCCACCACAAGTATTACACACTAAGGATTCACCCCCAGTTCCAGAACACCCACCACAAGGGTTTTTCTGGCTATAATTAATTTCTTTCTCTGAACCATTATAAGATTCAATAGGGGTAATTACTAGCTTTACTATAGTATCTCTAACCGCTACTCTGGGTTCACTATTATTAAAAAAATGACTGAAAGCATCTGACCAATCATACCCACCATTACCATTTCTCCCCAGGTCGTATTGTCGTTTTTTTTCAGGGTTAGATAGTATATCATAAGCCTCAGTTATTTCCTTAAATTTATCATTACCAGAAGGATTAATGTCTGGATGATACTTCTTAGATAATTCTCTATATTTTTTTTTTAAATTATCTTCTGTAAAATTCTCTTCAATTTCTAATATTTTGTAGTAATCTTTTACCATATGAATTATTTTGTTATACTATTTAAGAATAGGAAAAAAAAAAGAATTATCAATAAGTTTGTTACAGAAACAAATGCTTTTATTTTTTTCAATAAAATGATTGAAAAATCAAATGAAATATTCTTTGAGAAAAAACTAGAACACACTAAAGAGTGCACATTTGAACTAGGAATTGTATCAAATACAAGAAAGTATGATACGCCAACTTATATTAAAGATGAATTAGGCCGTAGTTTTAAGGTGTCTATCGAGGGGGATACCAATAATTATTTAATAGAAATTAAACCTTACTACGTTGAAGAAAAAATATACGATATAGCACAAAACAAAAAAATAACGATAAAAGAATTTGAGAAGATATATCTTAAAAAACAAGGGTTGAAAGTAGCATCTGTATTAAATCATAAAATTGTTTTACAAAATGATACAAAGTTTAATCTCTTTTCCTTGAAAACAGAATCCGAGGCTATTAGATTTTTGGATTCATTAATTAGTTATCTATCCCATATAGGAAATATGTCAACTATGATAATAAAAGATACCTCCCCAAAACAAAAAAAATACTTGTATGATTTGTTAATTAACAATGGATTTGACTCAGCAATATTATATAGAAAATTTACAACTCACCCTCGGACAAAGTAAAATAAAAATACGTACCAGAAATATCAATATTAAATTGTTTACCATCCTTTAGACCATCTTTGTTTAATTTTTTATTAAATTCATCAAACATTTTTCTGTTTAACTCAAGTATGATTGTTGTCTTTGATTCTGGCATTAACTGATCCAAAGCATCAGAAATAAGCGCTAATTTTTCTAACTCCCCCATAATAAAATTCTAATTTTTTCAAAAAATGTATTTTTAGGCTCTGGCTTTACAGGGAATAAATCAACTTTTTTATATTTTTTTATCTGATTAGCAAATGCTAACTTCTCCTTTTCAAGTTCTATTTTATTTTTTTCTATTTCAGTATTTAAAGAATTAATTAGCTTTTGCGCTTTCATCATTTTCATACTCTAAAATTTTTTTATTAAGTGAAAATTCTAAGTTATTCAAATCATCAAGATTTGATTTATTAAACAGTAATTTTAATTTCTCAATGCTAACATTCAATAACTCATTTTTCTTTTCTATTTCAACATTTCTTTTTATTAAATTCAAAATAGTCTTCATAACTTTACCAAACTCTGCTGGATTATCTTCAATTACAAAGGAAATACCGCTCTCTGTATCATTATTTTTTAATCCGAATGGTACAACTTTTTTTTCTTCAAATAACTTTTGTTGTATTAACCAGGATTTGGGGAATTTTAAATCCATAAAGAAAAACCCCTCTGCTTGTCTTATTGATATTAAGTAATTACCAATTTTTTTTAATTCATTATATAGTTCCATTTTAAAAAAATTTAATATATGTCATAAAATAACTAAATGATATGGCAAAAAAAAGTTTATCGTAATTTGTTATAGGTTGTTTTACACTATCCCCAAGTGGGGGGACTATAATAAAAAAGATAATTTTGGTGACAACACTAATCATCACCAAAATTACAAATACAAATAAAAAATAAAATAAACCTAACATTTACTTCTCTACTTTTTTAGTATTAATTATATCCATTCTACTATCTTGTAAAAGGGCTTTTAATTCTTGCGCTGTCTTTCTCGCTCTCGTTCCAGCACTTTTATTGTTTTTACTATAAAATCTTTCAGCATCTGAATAGAATAGTTCTAACAATTGTTTCATTTTTTGAATAATCTCCATAATTTTTATTAATTAATTTTTTTTAAACTCAATATTGTTATCTAAAACTTTATACATTTCCGTTAAAATTTCAAGATCCGCTTTACTAAAATCTGCATCAATACTAAAAAGTTCTGAAACAAATTTTGAAATATCAACGTTATCAATTTTATTTTTTTTAGTGTAGAAAATTTCCATATAAAAACTCTTTAAGTAGTTTTTATGCTCACCATCTTCTTTTAAAAGAATATTCTCTTTTTTAAAAGAATCAATAGTTTTAAGCCAACACCAGTCAAAATGTTTTGTTTTATCTTCATCACTATATGGAACATACGAATCATTATTGGTATTCTTACCAAGATACGTTTCATCAATAGTAATATTTAAAGTATGGAGTATATCTGAAAATAAATCCAATTTCTCTCTAATAATATTATTCATATTAAAATAAATCTCCAACTCCTCCCTATCTATTGGTACAGATAGCCATTTAAAAAAATTCTCCATAGATTGTCTTCTATAGAGAATTTTAATATAAAAAAAATATAATTGTATATATTATCTTATAATATTTAAATTATTGGGTTTTTTTATTGTAATTTATTAGTTTTTTCATTTTTTCAAACTCTTCCATTAATATATCACCTTTTGAACTTTCAGATTCTTTCATTTTATTAATGAATTTAGGTCTCTCCTTGGCGTTTTTAACAATATTAACATCTAGTGATTTATCGTAAGCACGTTTCTTCTCTGCATTATAGTAGTTATTCTTTCTTTTTTTATTAACCCTAGCATTAACATCTGTTTCAGTAGCATTCGCCCATTTTGGATTGTTCCCAGTCTTTGAACTGCCTTCAATGTAATCTTTCATAGTTTCCTCATTCGGATGTATTTCATCATAGCTTAAATTTTCCATGCCAGGTCCCCTACCCAATTCTTCAATATATTCTTCTTCCGAATCATCCATTCTATACGCCTTAACATCTGTTTTCTTTAATTGACCATTTGTTTTTGGGTATTGGTCTGGATTAGGATTATATTTACCATTTGAACCTACTTTCAAATAATCGTTCATTTTCTTCCCAACAGATACTATATACTCATTCTCCTCGCTCTTACTTTTATTTCTTGACCTATCTAAAATTGCTGCTGTAGCTGGTTTTTTTGTCAACTTATCATCATTAGCCTCATTTATTATATTTTCAATAAATGAAATTAAATTCTCTTCTGACATTTTAATACTTTTCTTACCTTTCTTTAATAACTTGAAATCTTCAGCGTCAATCTTACCATTTTTATTCTTGTCAATTTTGGTCTGTTTACCAACTAACTTTTCTTTAACTTCTTTTTTACCTTTCTTTAATAACTTAAAATCTTCAGCATCAATCTTGCCATTTTTATTCTTGTCAATCTTAGACTGCTTACCAACTAATTTCTCATCTATATCCTTCTTAACCTTCTTTTCAAACAATAAATTAGACCTCTTGTTAAATTCTTCATTTAACACATTATTAATTACTGAATCAATATCACTTTTTTTCATAACATTTTTATTTATATATAAATATATTTAATTATCAATTATTATTTATTTGATAAAATATTTATAACTTTATTTTCACTAATATTCCATTTATCAGCCACTTTCTTAATTATCCTCTGGTATCTTGGGGTATTTAATGTGGCTTCACTAATTCCCCCAATATCAATTGTTTCAAAACCTTGCAACTTATCAAATGCTGGATTCTGTTCTATTGGATCCTTCTTAGCTTGCTTCATAACACTCCAAGTTGATGGCTTCATCTTCATATGATTGATAACCAAATATTCAATAACATCAATATTTGTCCCCTCAAATGATAAAATCCAATCAGCATATTGCTTTACATAATCACCAGATTTAGTATCGTGGCCATAAGCTGTCGGATCCCCTGTTTTTGGATTAATAGCATAAGTATCCATTTTACCTAAATCGTGGAACAATGCCGCCATAATCATGTTGGGGTCGTCACCAAATTTATTGTATGCTCTTCTTAAAACCAATATAATGTGTTTTAATGAATTGCCTTCTGGATGCCATTTTGTTGCTTGCTTTGCACCCCATTGGTCAAAAAATAATTTCTTTAAATCAGTAGGCATAGACCTAATTAATTCTTGGGCTGTGTTTGGAATTTGCTTTTTGTTCATATTTTGTTCTGTTAATTTTATAGCACCAGTATTCCCTTGATTACAATAAGGATATTTTAAACATTTCTTTTTTATCTGTACAAATTTACCACCAGGTATTTGCGTTTTTGATTTACCTCTCCAATCTTTCTTTTTTGTAGATTTAGCCCACATCCCCGGAACTTCATACGACCCCGTAGACGCACTTGATGTCGCTTCCTTGGCTTCGACCTTCGCTTCATTAAATATAGGCTTAAAATTAACTTCTGTCCATACATTCTCCTTTATTGGAACACAATTTGGGACCATTTTTCCATTTTTCATTTTACCCCCTACTCGCCTATATCCCTTCCAGCAAGCCTCAGTCATACTCTCAAGATTAGGGAATAAAGGCGCAACATAACCACCAGAAGATCCTGAACCAGTTGCTTCCTTGGTTTCCATCTTGGCTAGTTTGGTGTAATAGTTGGGGTCTTCCCATAAATGATCCTTAGCAATTTTTCTTGCAATCTTAATACTATCTGTATGTTCTTTCTCAACAGCAGCACCCTTGCGTAATTGTTTTTCCAAAAAATTAATATATTCTGTTGAGTCTTTTGTTTTGTTATGTTTTTTTTCAATATCAATTAAGGTTATAACTTTTTTATCCCTCGAACTATTTTCATTATTAATCATTCTCTTGTAGTTAAATCCATCACCAGCAATAGCTGGATTTTTACTAAATTCATCATCTATCGCATTGTTAAATAATTTGTTCACATCTTCCATATTCTATTAAGCGTTTTTTAATTTTGGTTCCCAATAACCTCTGTTCATCCACATAAATTGGTAAAATTCCCTAAACATTTTTATTGTAATGTCTTTAACTTCCCCCTCAAACTTGCCTCTTCGGAATTCCTTTTGTAATTTTTCAATCAACTTATTCTCATATTGAGCAAGAGTGTTACTTTCAAAGAAATCTTTAATTTCTTTCCTCATCAAAACTTCAATTTCTTTTTTCTCCGATTGTGTTAATGCCATTATTTAAAAATTATTGAATAGGTTAATCCCAATATACTTAAACCTATAAATATTTGGTTTATATTATTTTTTGTTCTATCTCTTTTTAAACTATCTTCTAAATATTTTTTTGATGTTTCTAGTAATTCATACTTTTTATCTTGGTTTTTGATGAAATCAAGATATCTTATTTCTTTTTCTTTGTATATTGAAATAATTGAATCCTTTAATATTGATTTTTCATTACTTTTTATTACTAAATCATTTGCTATATCTAATTCAACTTTTACTGAATCACATCTAGTTAAATCTTTAACAATTTCTCTAGCAATAGTTAAAGAAATAATTTTATTCGTTGGGATTGAATCTATATCTTTTTGTGAGAAAAGAATCAATGGCATCCCAATCAAAAGTGTCGATAGCAATAATTTTTTCATAATAATATTTTCTTGAAATTTGTTTTTGTCTATTAATTTGATCTATGTTTTTATTAACATCATCTATTTGCTTAAAATATTTATCAATCTTGTCTTGAATAATAATTTGATTATCTTCAATTCTTTTATTTGATTTCTCCAAATCATTTATTTTCCTGGTAGTGGTTTCATCCAACTTAACTTTTTCTTTCGGCAATTTTATAAACCAATAAGGAATATAAATGAATATACCAATGATAACTAATTTTAAAATAATATTAATAATTGTATTTATTTTAGATTCCATTTTAAGTTTTTTTCCTTAACGAAAGAACTCTCGCCCATTTAGATTTAAACTTCTGATAAAAATTTTCTAAGCTAGAAATTATACCCAAGAAATCCTCATCCACTTTAACTATATCAGCACTAATATACACACCCCCATTTTCACCAACAGTATATATAAACTTTAAATCATCGTCAATTAAATTACCTCCCCATTGTACGTTGTTTTTGTAAACATGAAGTTCATCAAAATCAACCAAATCAGAAACTTCGGAAACAAATTCATCCATTGTCTGCTGGAATGTTGTTTTATCATCAGTCGTTATATCTAAATCCATTTTACTCTTACCGTGTAAAACTAAAATGCCGCCAGATATTCTATACTTCTGGTATTTATCATCAGGATCATTTTCTGGTTTATCACCAACATCATTAGTATTATCATCATCCTGATTTTCAATACTATTATATATTTTATTCTGAATACTCTTACCAATATTTAATCTACCGAAATCAGAATCACTTTGAGTAACTTCAGATTCACCCTGGTTAAATTCTGATTCAGTATCTCTAAACTCTGGCTCTCTCTGCTCAAAAATTAATTTAGATTTTTTAAGTAAATCTTTAATTTCATCATAACTATTATTTATCATTTTCTAAAATTTTTTGAAAAAGTTTTATATTAAATGCTGGCGATATATCAGTATATGTATTTAGAACGTTAGCCCTAGTTATTATACCATTATATTTAATGTCAACATTTGCTTTAGTATTATGACCTATGAATTTCTTATTTATCTTCATGCTATCACAAATTTTATCGCACAAAAACCCCAAACTTTCTAATTGCTCATTAGTATATGGATCCCAGAAATCATAGTCTCGCCAATTCTTATAATAAGGTTGACCTCTATAAATATCACCAATCCAATTTAAATTTAAATCCAAATCATTATTTTTCTCTACCCAGCCCAAATTTTCTAGTGAAATAAAAACACAATTTTTATTTAAAATTTGATTATAAAAAAAATTACCATAAGCAGAATCATTAAGTAATTTTAATATCTTACCCTCTTTTGTGATAATATAATTCGGTATCTTATCATAATTACCATTATACCTATACTTCAAGGAGGTTAGATATGATCCAACCTCCCTAGATGTATGCATTAAAACTATTTTATTTTTCTTCTTCTGTACACTAAATGGCTTAAATTCACCATATTTAATTATCTCTATCATCCCTCTTTCTATATGTCAATTTTTTTAGCGATGACTCTAAGTCTTCATCAAAATTTATATCTAATTTTTTTACCCTTGCTTTTCTCACTTTTGGGGTTGGAGTGGGGAAATTTTCATCATCAATATCATCTGGGGTTGTCTCCACCTCAGTTGGGGTAACTCTTGGTTTCCTCTTTCTCTTAAACTTTAAATCTTCCTTTTCTGGTTCACTAAATTTAATCTTACTTAAATTATCCAAGTATTCTTCTAATTTACTTAAATCCTCATCAGTTGGCTTTAAAGTATTTTTAGTATTTTCATACTCAAACATCCCAGCCTTTTTGCTTAGTTCTTCTATGTCGACATTATCTAATGTTTCTACTTGTCCTTTTTCTAAGTCAGATTCTTGTAGTTTAACTAATAGATGTAAAAAAGATAATGATATGATAGGTAATAAGCCACCTGAAAATAAAGCCAGAATCCTTTTATGCCCCACGATATCCCCCTCTTCAATTAGATATTGAAAAAATACATTTGATAACTCAACCCAGTCCTTAAACATTTTTGAATTCTCATCAATATAACTATAGGAGTAAAATACATTCCCAACCAATTGTATTAATGTTACAATACCGAACGGTAGATATACTTTTCTCCCCATTGATACTGAAATAGCCGCTAGGGATGCTAATGCTGCTATCTCAACACCAAAGGATAAATATAGTGCCCATTTATTAGTATTTGTTAATCCATACCAAGTAGTAACGTGAGATATAGATACAACTGCAACAGTAATAATGGGAACTAAGAATGCAAAATAGACAATTTTTTGTAAATTATTTTGTAACCAATTCATTATTCTCTTAATTTTTGTAATTCATAATCAATTTGAGATTGTCTATTAACATCTAAGATTTTTCTATCAGTTGATTGAATAAATCTCTTTTCGGTTTCCAAACTCATAATTTGTAATTCTTTATCCAGTTCAGTCTTTGTGTACGTGGAATCTTTTATTGCTGTAATTTCTTTACGTATCTTAGTTAATTCTTTTGATTCTGAACAACTTCTAAAGAATCCTAACAATAGTAATACAAAAACAATAACCACGAAATTTTTTGTTAAAAAGTTTTTTAAATTTTCCATAAAAATAATTGTTTTAATTTTAAATATAATCAAATAATACTTTTGACTCATTTCTGAGTTTTTTAAGTGCTTTTTCTTTAATCTGCCTAACTCTTTCTTTGGTTAGGTTAAAGTCCTCCCCAATCTCTTCAAGTGTTCTCATAGAACCATTTAACCCAAAATAGTCCTCAATAATTGTTTTCTCTCTATCTTCCAAGATGCCAATAATGTTCAATAACTTTTCTCTAAGAATCAATTTTGTATTAAATACATCTTCTGGATTGTCGGCATTTTCGTTTTTAATAACACTAACTAATGTGTCGCCATCCTCATTTAACATTAAGTCCAAATCAACGGTATGGGGTAGATTATTGAATTTCTTAGGGGTGCTGTTATCGAATTCATTTAGAACTTTTTTAATCTTTTGATACTCTTGGACAATATTGACTGGAAGCCTTATTGTTCTTGCGTTATCATTTAGCGATTCAATTATCGCTTGTCTAATCCACCACACACCATAAGAAATAAATCTTAAATTCTTGGTCCAATCAAACTTGTCAATTGCCTTTAATAAACCATAATTACCTTCTGAAATCAAATCGGACAAATCTAAACCTTGGTTCTGATACTGCTTGCATACACTAATAACAAATCTTAGGTTTCCTTCAATTAGTTCTTTTTTAACTAAATCCTTTTCCTTTTTTGTCGCATCAGGATTTAACATAATTTTGGCTAATTCACGCTCTCTTTCAGCATTCATAACCTTTAGTTTACGAACATCTTTTAAGTAAGATGAAATTTCTGATTGGTTGATAATTGAAACTGTTTTTCCTTTCATAGTTTTTTTAAGATGAATAGTTATCTAAAAAGTTACGTTCATTAGTCGTTAGCGACCATACCCCAGACTTTGCAATCTTTTCTAAGAGTGTATCCAAATCATAAGTTACAATAGCATCTTTTTTAGGTGCTGTTGTTTGTCCTGTTGCATTGGCATACATTTCGTTAAGAGTTTCACTCTTCATAATTGCTAATATTTTCTGGTCACCTCGCTTCTTACTTTCAGACTTAACATTTTCTGGTGTTAAAGTTAGGTTGGCAAACTTGCTCATAGGCATATATGCTGCAACATCACTTGTGATTTCTGTTAAGAAATAACCCCCAACATTGTCAAACAATATTGATGATATGAAAGTAGATAAATCTAACAACTCCACATCTGTGCCAAATATAAGAACATAATTTTTACCCAATTTGGTTTCAAGCGGTTCTGTGTCAGAAACCTGTGCGAACTCCTCGTAAAAAGTTTCTAAGTTAAACTCGCTTTTAGCATCGAAAATAGTTAAATTGTAACTCTTCATTTTTTATTTGTTTTTGCAAAGATAATAAAATTTTCCAGAAAAAAGAAATAATCAAATTATTTTTGAAATATTATTTTTCTTCTCCACTCTAATCGTAGTATTGGCCCAGTTGTTGATTAGGGGATTGTGCGAAATTAATAAAATTTTCTCAAAATATCCTTTTAATCTAACAAAAAATTCACTTAATATGTCAAGATTTTCGTTAGACACTTTACCAAATACTTCGTCAGCAACCCAAATGTTTGGCTTTGGTAATGAACATATTTTACTTAAAACCGCTCTTAGTGCTAGTGACGCAACAGTTTTTTCATAGCCAGATCCTGTTGTCATTAGTTTCTCGACACCACTATTACTATCAATCATAACAAATTCAACCTCATTCTTATCGTTCATTCTAACATCTAACGAGAAATAACAAACTGTATCTAATAACCTCTGTAACTCTGAATTTATTACAGGTAACATAGTTTTCATAACCATTTTTGATATTCCGTTTTTACCAAATATATCCAGATATAATTTATAATATCTTTCTTCGTTTTGCTCTTTGTATATGTTTTGAATTATTTCCAAATTCTTTTCTTTCTTATCTTGAAAATTGGATGACTGAACATCAATTGATGTAATTTCTCTGTTAATTTTATTTTTCTCAAAAACCAATTCATCAATCTTAGAATTTGCTTTTATTATCAGTTTTTCTATATCTTGGTTCTTCTTTATTTTATCCTGAACTTCTGAATAACTTTTTAATTTGTTTTTCAACAAATCTAATTTCATTAAATTAGATTCATATGTTAATTGATGTTTTTGTTTTACTAATTTGTTTTTTTCAAACAAGTCATATTCCTTCTTTAAGTTATTCTGACTTTTATTTTCATCCTCCAGCAATTGAACCTTACCACTTATTCCCGTAAACTCTTTCTCCAATTCGGAAAGGCTATCAACTTTTGCTTTTGTAAATTTTGCATCTATTAGATTCAATCCGCAATGTTCACAACTAACACCATTCCCATAAGTTGAAATTAATTTCTTTACCTCGTCAATCTTACTCTTAATTATTTCTCTGTTTAATTTCATATTCATGATATCCTCTTTTATATTATCATGATTCGTCTCATCATACACCTTCTTTGGTTTACTAGTATCTATTGATAATACCATATCTTTAAACCTAATAGAATTGGCTCCAACAGTATTTATCTCTTGCTCTAAGGATTCTTTATTAATGCCAACTAATTCTTTATCAAAATCATTATACTTCGATTCAAACAAAGTTTGTTTGTATTCATTACCTTTTAAAATCCTTTCATCATATTCTTTTAACTCCCCATTCAATAGAATTAACCTATCTTTAAATTCTTCTATTGAATTTGTTAAATCTTCATTTTCTTTCTTTAGTTTCTCTGGGCTGTATAAATTAGAATACATTCTTTTGGTAAAGTCACTATACACCTCCTTCGCTAAATCTTCTTTTTTCTTTAAATGTTCTAACCCCAAAAATCGACTAAGTAGTTGACCCCTGGCTGTTGGTTTGGAGTCTAATAAGTCCTCAATATTACTACTTGTTGTTAGAATGGTTGCCAAAAAATCATCTACATTACCAATAGTATTCTTTATGAAAACTTCTGTTTCTCTCCTCTGTTCACCTTTAAGATTCTGCAAATCACCATTCTTTAATCTTTTGTCAAAAGATAAATCAGTCTTTATTTTCCATTCATCAGATTTACTAAGTTTTCTTTCTAATGTTCTGGTAATAATATACTCTTCACCATCTATCAATATTTCTCCAACAACAGAAACTCGATCCTTATTTGTGAATTTGTTAAATACATCCTCTGCTTTGCTACTCTTTGTTGTTGTGTTAAAAAATAAAAATAATAGTAAATCAATAGTAAGCGTAGTCTTACCCCCCGTATTCTGGGGGATTGATTCGATTATGGTTATACCATTTAACTTATCAAAATCAAGAACTTGATTATCACCAAAAGACAAGAAATTACTAAACTTAATTTTTTTGATATACCATTTATTAAATTGTGTTGTTTCTGGATTCTCGGTCAGTAACTTATTTTCCACAATCTTATTAATCTCCATAACTCTATCATAAGAATCAGCATTATTGTTTTTTTCCAACATTTTTTTTATCAAATCACTTTGATAACTTACGTCTAAAATATTTGATGACACATCAATGGTTTGTAGAACCTTGTTATCATTTTTTATTTTTGTTATAACTTGAACAGTATTTGATGAATATTTTTTTGAAAAATATTGTCTAATGTCCTTTGTTTTCTCTTGTGTAATGTTTTCAGGATAATCCTCCCATATAACCCTTATGTTGGGGGTTTTCCATACCTTTTCCTCCATATTAATTTGATTTGTTTTCATATGATTCAATAATGGCATTTATTGCCCAAACAATTCCTGATGAAAATATTCCATCAAAAAACCAAGATGCTTCATAACAAAGACCAAAATGCTCCATTGTTGGGGAATAAACAAAGAATCCCAAGAAGAACCCACCCCAAGTGCTAAAACACATTGGACAAGATATAATTCCATAAAGGAATTTAAACATAGGCGAAATAAGTACAATGCCTTTATTACCCACGTTTTTTAAAAAGTCTCTAAGGTCAGAAAATATTGATCCGTAAACCATTATGTTCATAAGCCCATAGCTTGTTAATGCAAAAATAAAAATTTCCATGTTTTAATTTATTCTAATGTTTGACGATTTATGATATCTAGCTGAATTTTTTGTTGCCTCAAACATAGCCCGATATTCTTCTATTATTCTATTTTTTTTATTTACTTCGCTTGCCAAGTTATTGAACTTAACATTCAAATCATTAAATTGGTTCTCCAACTCAATATTATTAACTAAAACTTCTTTTAACACAAAAACTTCTTTGATAATAGGCACTTCTTTAATAACCTCAACTTCCCTAATCTCGACCCTTACATGATTGCTTGGAACTTCTTTAATCACTTCTTTATGTATAGGTACTTCTTTAATCACCTCAACTATCTTTTCAACAATTCTGTCAACTGGCACTTCTACTATCCTCTCAACGATTCTGTCGACTTCAACTATCTTCTCAATAATTATTTCTTTCGGTTGATTATAGTTTTCAGCATCATCATTCAATAAACCATACTTTTCAATAAAGAAGCCAGACTTTAAACATTGGGAAACAAATTCGTCAATATCTCCAATATCATTCTTTTCGCAGAATCTAACAATGTCAATATAAAAAGAATCGTTAGTTATTATTTGTGTTTTCATTTTATTTATTTGTTAAAATTTCATTATTATTTTTTATATCATCATACGAATTTATCTTAAAACTTAGATATGGCTGGGGGTTTTCTAAATCAACAAAATCATAATTATCATTATCAATAGTGTAAACCCCATAGCCGTGATTTGTTATACTTTCGCCAAAATTCTGTTGGATAAATGATCCCCCCATTACTGCTCTATGATTGTTTGGTATGTCGAATATTGCCCTCTTGTGTATATCCCCGCAAAAAACAATATCACAACCATTAAACTTATCAGAATCAAAACCATCTTCAATGGTAAACCCCAAATCAGTTTTTAAACCCTTAACTGGTCCGTGGAATAACCCAATGTTAATACTACCCTCTGTTTTCTTTGGTATATCTGGGGGGATGTTATGCTGCATTAGTGAATAAACACACCAATTAACATTTTCATCAGCATACACCCCCCGTTCCTTTAAGTAACTAATTTTTGGATTTTTTATTGAATCTACAATTGGAGTAATAGCATCTAATCTATCCATATTTGTTTCTAGGAAATCATGATTACCAATTATGATAATGGTTTTACTAATCTTTGCACACTCCTCAAGAACCCAGACAATGAATTCAACAAGTTCAGGAGTCATCTGGTTTTTGCTATGTACCAAATCTCCTGTAAAAACAATTCTGTCTGGTTTTAGTTCTACCCATTGGCTAAATGCTTCAGATAATATTTCCCTAAACAAATTATGATCCTTATATAACCTAATATGTAGGTCAG
>Ga0209087_1000895_pt1 | contig 18200 bp, 10 predicted proteins | sample S_130805_EF_Meta_FD_187321 | JGI IMG/M metagenome (GOLD analysis project Ga0209087, IMG submission 187321) | Freshwater microbial communities from Lake Simoncouche, Canada to study carbon cycling - S_130805_EF_MetaG (SPAdes) (version 2) | ecosystem: Environmental > Aquatic > Freshwater > Lake ... | reverse complement strand
TTATCAATATATGGAAAAATTAGTCCCAATTACAAGATTAGGTAAGTTCTTTGGAGCTGAAGATTATTCCCTTGACATCGGTATGGGTGAGGAATGGTTATTAGGTGATATGAACTTTACAGTTATTCTTTATCGTGTAGATAGACAAAAAACTAAAGTAGACGACGTTTATGGTGAGGTATTGGAAAACGGTATTCAATTCTTAGCTCCTATCGAACTTAAAGGGTTGGTACAAATTATGGCGCCTTCTAATAAAAATTTAGGTAATTCTAAAATAGCTCAAAACGAACCAGGTAATATGAAGTTTTCAATTTATCAAAAAACTTTAGATGACCTACAAGTTAATATTTTTGTTGGTGATTATATTGGATATTATGAAACTGAAGATAGGGTTAGATATTATACTGTTATTGATGATGGACTTGTTAAGTCTGACAATAAACATACTTATGGTGGGTATAAACCATTCTATAGAACGGTTACCTCTACTTGGGTTAGTGAAAACGAATTCATAGGATTATAATGAAAGTTATTATAACAGAATCTCAGTTTGATTCTTTATTTATTGGTAAGAAAGTTATGGTGTACTATAATTTACACAAACGTACCTTTTCGGTTACATATGATAATAAAGTAATTTTACATGCGGATTATGTTAAATTGGGAGATGTTGAGTTTAGAGTTAGACCTGGTGGTAAAGAAAGGGTTAGAAAAGAAAAAAGTAAAAATGTTCATGCATTTGTTATTGGAGTGTTGTTAGATTATTGTGAATACCCTTGTGATGATATTCCAAATCCTTCATCAGATAAAATTCTAACTTATAATCCATATAAACATAATTCGTTTGTATATAAAGATAGTGAAGAACCTATATATAACGCCAAAGAGGTTGATATGATAAATTCACAAAATAAACTATTTGTAGTTAAAGAATAATGCCATTACCAAAACAAGTTAAACCAACGTTACCATTAGTACCTAAGAAGACATTGTCTGCTCGTAGGGAACAATTATTGGAATATATTAATAAAGATGGAACTTATTTACCTAAGTCAGTATTACATGCGGATTTGGATAGGGGAATGTTGGATTTTGTTAAAGGAGATTTAGAAGTTGTAACCGCGGGTAAAGTAGTACCTATGGTTGATATTATTATTACAACTCAAAACTGGTCTCAATATGTTGAAACCGCATTGTTTGTAGATTTAGATTATAATCCTTCACCACCATTTATTACTGTGGTAAGAAGCCCTGAAGTTAAGTTTGGTACTAACCCCGCACTTCAATATACAATACCTAATAGAAAACAATTTTATTATGCCTCAGTACCAACATGGAACGGTAACGAACAAGGTATGGATATCTACACAATACCTCAACCCGTACCTGTTGATATTAATTATAGTGTAAAAATTATTTGTAATAGAATGAGAGAACTTAACGAACTAAATAAAATCGTTATGCAAAAATTCTCATCAAGACAGGCGTATACTTTTATTAAGGGTCAGTATGTTCCAATTATATTAAATAATATCTCTGATGAATCTCAAATGAGTTTAGAGTCAAGAAAATATTATGTTCAATCATATGACTTCACAATGTTAGGATATCTTATTGATGAAGATGAGTTTGAAGTTAAGCCAGCGATTGCAAGAGTTTCTCAAATTATGGAGATTGACACTTCAACTTTTAAACAAAGAAGAAAGAAAAGTCCTGAAAATCCTGACGAGTTTTTATCTAATTTTTATTATGTTGTTGGTAATGACGATTTAAGTGATGTAGTGGCTTACACGGCAAATCTAACTTGGGCGAGTTCAACTAATGTTGAGTCGTATGATGTATACATTAATGGGGACTACTATGGGACTGATGTTCAAAAGATTCAAATAACAACTAACGATATTTTAAGAATTCAAATTGTTAAGCAAGATGATACTTTAGAATCAAATATTAAGTTTGATAATATCTTAGTTTAATTCTCCCCGTAGATATCTTTTTTTTCTTTACACTTTTCGATTATCAAATTTTCTAAAAATTTGTAAATCTTTATCCCACGTTTCTCACAGTACTTTTTTAATATCTCGTGTACTTCAGGGTCTATTTTAATGTTCTTTATTTCTTTCTTTATTTTCATAGGTAGAAAAAAGGCAGAATTTATTCATACCGTTTACAAATACATATTCAAAAGTCAAGTTTTTTGTAGTAGTAACGAATATTTATCATTAAAATAAATCTGCAATAGAATTAATTAAATAATGGCAACAGCACAAGCAAATCAAAAAGTTTTTGTATCACCTGGAGTATATACATCTGAAACGGACCTTTCGTTCGTGGCACAGAGTGTGGGTGTTACAACCTTGGGTTTAGTCGGGGAAACAATTAAAGGACCCGCATTCGAACCTGTTTTTATAACTAACTACGACGAGTTCCAAGCATATTTTGGTGGAACGGAACCAGTAAAATTTGTAAATACACAAATTCCAAAATATGAGGCGGCGTACATCGCCAAGTCATACTTACAACAATCTAACCAATTGTTTGTTACGAGAGTATTAGGTTTGTCGGGATATGACGCGGGTCCTTCTTGGAGTATTAGAGTTACTGCCAACGTTGACCCATTAACTATAGGTTTAATTCCTCCAACAGGTGGAACAGCCTTCACGGCAATATTCACAGGTGCTACTTCAGGTAGTACTGTTGATATGTTAAGTGGATTACCTGCGGATATTCTAAATAACTTAAATGTACAATACAGACTATCTGATGGTAGTACTTCTACATATCAAGAAGATTTTAATTCTAATTTAGGTAATATTATTGATAACCCATCGTTTTCTGCAACAACAGTTGCGTTCTACGGAGCGGTACCATCAACAACATATTGGGGATTAGTTAGTCAATACTCAACTCAATTAAATGTGTTTGGGTCTAGTTCAAACAACCTTGATACCAATGACTTAAGTGCAGATTTAAACGACCCTTGGTATTATGCAACATTTGATAACGATGCAAATCTTAATAACAACTATTCAGGTTATTCATTCTTTTATACAGTAACGTCTTTAACAACTACTGACGATGGAGCGACTTATACGGGAACTATTGAAGGAGATGTATTCAACTTCTCAGGAACTGCATATAGTGAATATAATAACATGGTTGTTGCGACTTTACGTTCAAGAGGTATCTCATTGTATTCAAATAACGCTGACCTTGGTCAACACGGTCCTGTATATGAAGTAAGTGGATTAACAGATGTTAATTTAGTTGCGACAGGACAATATTCAGGTATTACAAATTCACCATACGAAGGATTCTTACTTTCAGGTATTACTAAAGATTTTGACACTTTCTCTTTTGAAACTTCATTATCAGCAGCATCTCCTAAGTTTATAACTAAAGTATTAGGAACGGATAACTTTGGAAAATCAAGAAACGAAGTTCCGTTGTATGTTGAAGAAATATATCCTGGTTCTTTAAACTACGCATATAACCAAGGTTATATTAAAGGAATTAATCCTGAGCTAGTAGCTTTAGAAGATGCAAGAAGTGAAAACACACAATCAATCGCTTATAAAGTTGAAAAATATCAATCACCTGAAACTCCGTTCTTAGTATCTGAGTTAAGAGGTAATAAAGTATATAGATTATTCAAATTCATCTCAATCTCCGATGGTGATGCTGCTAACACAGAAGTTAAAGTTTCAATAGCAAACTTATCATTTAACAATATGACATTTGACGTATTAGTTAGAAACTTCTTTGATACAGATGCTAACCCTGTTGTTATTGAGAAATTTACAAACTGTAATATGGACCCTGCATCTAACAACTTCGTTGCTAAGAAAATTGGTTCATCTAACGGTGAATTTGCTTTGATTTCAAGATATGTGATGATTGAATTGGCTGACGAAGCTCCGATAGACGCAATCCCTTGTGGATTCTACGGTTATACTCAAAGAGAGTATGAATCGACTGCTAACATTTCACCAGTACCTAAATTCAAAACTAAATATTATTATCCAGGTGAGGTTGTATTCAACCCTCCATTTGGTTCAACAACAAACGCAACCGAATCAGCGGGTGATATAGTTAGAAGAGCTTACTTAGGTTTCTCATCTCAATTTGGTATTGATGATGCGTTCTTACAATATAAAGGTAAACAAAATCCTCCTAACTGGGTTAGTTCAGCATTACCTGTTGCAGGTGAAGCTTGGAATTACTTAAGTAAAGGATTCCACATGGACTCAGGAGCAACTGTAGTTACAATTGCAAATTCATTCCAAACAAGTGGTCAAACAGCGTTCGAGTGTGGTGTTGCGGATTTCAGATTCGACCCTGAAACTCAAGAAAACCCATACTACTTTATCTATTCAAGAAAATATACAGTATGTTTCGCTGGTGGATTTGACGGATGGGATGTTTATAGAGAATTTAGAACTAACCAAGATAGATTCCAATTAGGAGCGACAGGTTACTTAGCAGGAGCTTCGTCTTCTACAAGATACCCAACAGCAACAGGTGATGGTTTATTCAAAAGAATTGTTATTGCAAACAATACTCAAGATTTCGCTAACACCGATTACTACGCTTACTTACTTGGTATATTAACATTCGCTAACCCTGAAGCTACAAACATTAACATATTTGCAACTTCAAGTATTGATTACGTTAATAACTCAAACCTTGTTGAGGAAGCGATAGAAATGGTTCAATACTCAAGAGCGGACTCTGTTTATATCGCAACAACTCCTGACTATCTAATGTATACTCCAGATGGAACTAACTCTTTAGATATAATTTACCCACAAGAGGCGGTTGATAACTTAGATAACACAGGAATTGACTCAAACTACACAGCAACTTATTACCCATGGATTTTGGTAAGAGATACTGTTAATAATACACAAATCTACTTACCTCCAACAGGTGAGGTTGTAAGAAACTTAGCATTGACTGATAACATTGCATTCCCTTGGTTCGCATCAGCGGGTTACACAAGAGGTCTTGTAAATTCAATCAAGGCGAGAGTTAAGTTGACTCAAGAAGATAGAGATACTCTTTATCAAGGTAGAATCAACCCAATCGCAACATTCGCAGACGTTGGTACAGTAATTTGGGGTAACAAAACATTACAAGTAGCTGATTCAGCATTGAATAGATTGAACGTAAGAAGATTGTTATTACAAGCTCGTAAATTAATTTCAGCGGTAGCGGTAAGATTATTGTTCGAACAAAACGACCAAATCGTTAGACAACAATTCTTAGACAGTGTTAACCCTATTTTAGACTCAATCAGAAGAGACAGAGGTTTATACGATTTCCGTGTAACAGTTTCTTCAACACCTGAAGACTTAGATAGAAACACTTTAACAGGTAAAATCTACTTAAAACCTACGAAGGCGTTAGAATTCATTGATATCGAATTCTTCATCACTCCAACAGGAGCTTCGTTTGAAAATATCTAATAAAAATTATGGGGGGAATAATATCCCCCCTTTAGCCAAATGAGAAATAAATTAACAGAGGGATTTAAAGGTGAAGGTTCACCAGATATGAAATATTATGCATTCGATTGGGATGATAATATTGTACACATGCCAACAAAAATTATTGTTAAAACAGAAGACGGTGATGAGGTAGGTATGTCAACTGATGACTTTGCAGAACATAGACATCATTTAGGTAAGGAACCTTTTAATTATAAAGGTGAGACGATTGTAGGGTTTGCTGAAGACCCATTTAGAAATTTCAGAACGGCAGGAGACAAAGATTTTTTAATCGATGCAATGAGAGCCAAAGAAGGTCCAGCATTTGATGATTTCAGAGAAGCAATTAATAACGGTTCAATCTTTTCAATCATTACTGCAAGGGGTCACAACCCAAATACTTTAAAACAAGCGGTTTATAACTACATTATAAATGATTATAATGGGATAAATAAGGAAGAACTTCTTAAGAATCTTAAAAAATATAGGTCATTTTCAGGTGAAGATGAAATGAGTGACGATGAGTTAATCAAATCATATTTAGAACTTAACAAATACCACCCTGTTTCTTTTGGAGACGAGGGAGGGGCTCAAAATCCTGAGGAGGAGAAGGTCCGTGCAATGGAAGACTTTGTAAGTTATATTAAAGGAATGGCTGCAGTTTTAAATAAAAGAGCTTTTTTAAAGAATGATGTTAATAATAACTTTATTCCTAGTGAACCATCTATAGGCTTTTCAGACGATGACCCAAAGAATATAGAAGTAATGAAAAAACATTTTAAAGATAAACCAGATAATATAGTAAGAACTTATTCTACAGCTGGAGGCATTAAAAAAGAAGTCTAGTTAAAGAATACCGTTTTTAAAAATTTAAGTAAATAGAAAAATTTTTGAAACGGGATATATTTATCAATATAAACATAGAAACAAAATTTAAATAATATGGCTGATTTACTGATGAAAATGCCGATACCTTATGAACCGAAACGTCAAAACCGATTCATTTTAAGGTTTCCATCAAGTTTAGGAATTAATGAGTGGTTTGTGGAGTCTGCATCTAGACCGCATATCACAATCGCAGCAACGGAAATTCCGTTCTTGAATACCTCAACTTACGTTGCGGGTAGATTCAACTGGCAAACAATTAACGTTGTATTTAGAGACCCAATTGGTCCTTCTGCGGCTCAAGCTCTTATGGAGTGGGTACGTTTACATGCAGAATCGGTAACAGGTCGTATGGGATACGCCGCAGGATACAAAAAAGATATTGACCTTGAAATGTTAGACCCAACAGGTGTTGTAGTTGAAAAGTGGATTATGTATGGTACATTCTTAACAGATGTTAACTTTAATGCGTTGGCTTACAATACAGATGGTTTAGCGACTATCGCGGCAACACTAAGAATGGATAGATGTGTGTTAGTTTACTAATACTATTTATAAAAAATTTAGAACAATTATATTTAACCGTAAAGCACATAAACTTTACGGTTAATTTTTTATATGGATAATCAATCAAGAGAATACGGTCAAGCAAATTTTTCGCTTCCCCATGACGTGGTACCATTACCATCTCAAGGTATATTCTACAAAAACAAAAAGAAATCAGTCAAAGTCGGTTATCTGACCGCTAATGACGAGAACTTATTAATGGCAGGTGGTGAAGACATGACACCAAATCTTTTAAGGACTAAAATTTACGAACCAGACTTACGTATTGAAGAAATGTTAGAAGGTGACGTTGAAGCTATTTTAATCTTTTTAAGAAACACCGCGTTTGGACCTGAGATGGAAGTTACATTAACAGACCCCGCAACAAGAAAACCCTTCAAAACTACAGTTATGTTGGACCAATTAACTATCTTACAAGGTCAAGCGCCAAACGAAGATGGTACATTTATTACAACATTACCAAAATCACAAACAACGGTTAAGTTAAAACCAATGACTTACGGGGAAATTTTGGAAAACCAAAGAATTGTTGATTCATACCCTTTAGGTAGAACGGCACCAAAAGTTACATTAAGACTTCAAAAAGAAATTGTTGAAGCAAACGGTTCAACCGATAAAGGCGAAATCGCCAAATTTATAGAGCAAATGCCAATTGCCGATTCAAAATTCATAAGAAACTTTATGACTGAGAATGAGCCAAGATTGGATATGCAAAGAGTAGTAATGACCCCATCAGGAGAAAGATTGACAGTTAATGTTGGTTTCGGGGTCGACTTTTTTCGTCCTTTCTTCTGATTATAGGAAAAGTCAGCTCGATGAGTACTATTATTTATCGACGTTACTAAAAATATCGTATCAAGATTTTCTAATTATGCCTCTCTTTATGAGAAAGTACTTATTAGATAAATGGATAGAAGACAATAAAAAGGACTGAAAAATCAGTCCTTTTGTATTTATATAATATCTAACACAATATAATTATGGCAGGTAATGAAAAAACCCCAGGACAATTAGGAGATGAACTAGCTGGAGCGGTAAAATTTACACCTCAAGAATTTGCGGATGCATTTGAGAGAGTGAGTTCCGTTGCTCGTGAAGTTAACAATGTTTTTGGACAAAGTAGAGAAAGAATTAACGAGATTAAAACTTCTCTCGCTGATACTATTCCTGGTGTTGCACGTTTAGGTGGTGATTTGGGTGTTGTAGGTCAAGCGGTTATTGATATCGCTGAAGCTTCAAGAAGAAATGTTATTGCCAATAAAGAAGATGTTGAAAAATTAGTTGCGTCCGCTCAAGTATTAGGTAGTAACGTTAAAGACATTTCCAATTCATTTTTAAATGTTGGTGTTGGTATTGAACAGGTTGGAAAACAACTTGAGGATTCTGTAAATTATATTCGTAGTATAGGGGGTAACACCAAAGATGTAATGAAAGACGTTCAGTCCAATATGGACCAAATGAATCGTTACCAATTTGAGGGTGGTGTTCAGGGGTTAACTAAGATGGCTGCACAAGCATCTATGTTAAGATTCGATATGTCTAACACATTTGCGTTAGCCGAAAAAGTTTTAGACCCTGAAGGAGCTATTAATATGGCATCTGCATTCCAAAGATTAGGTGTATCCGCAGGAGCTCTTGCCGACCCATTCCAATTGATGAATCAATCAATTAATGACCCATCAGGATTACAAACTAGTTTGGCGAATGTGTCAAAACAATTCACATATTTTGATGAGAAAACAAAAACATTTAAGATAAATCCTCAAGGTGTGTTAACACTTAGAGAGATGGAAAAAGAAGCGGGACTTGCTTCAGGTTCATTATCTAAAATGGGGTTAGCGGCCGCGGAATTAGATAAGAGAGTATCGTCTATTAGTCCATCAATTAAATTTGAAAACGAAGAGGACAAACAATACCTTGCTAATATTGCGAACATGAAAGATGGTAAATACCAAGTTCAAGTTAGTGATGAGAAAGGTGAAAAGGTTTATAAAGACTTGAGCGATGTTACTCAAGAAGAAATGAACAAACTTATTGAGGAACAAAAGAATGGACCTAAAACTATGGAGGAGATTGCAAAATCTCAAATGTCGATTAGTGAAGATATTGCAGGTAACGTTAATGCGATTAAAGGTGCTGTTTTAGGTGGAGCGGTTACTCAGAAAGATGTTTTAACTAGTTCTGAGGCAATTAGAAGATTATCGTCAGCGTTTACAGGAGCCGCGTCTAAAAACTTTAGTAATCCACAAAAGATTAGAGATGTAATGACAGACTCTTTTGATAACGTAAAATCTTTATTTAGTGACATTGCCAATAAAGATGTTAAAACAACAGACGCTTTATCTAACTTCTTAACTAAATCAGGTATTCAATTAAATGAACTTGGTAAAGAAGCTCAAAATGGTATTTTGAAAACATTACAAGAGACTCGTTCTTCGTTAACCGATAAAACAGCTATTGAAAGAAATGCTAAAGCCTTTATCGACCAAATGACTGGTAATACTAAACAACAATCTGCCCCGACATCAAATAGAGGTGGTGATGGAAACAGACCAATATCTTCATTAATCGAAGGTAGTAATGCGTCGTCAAGGGTAAGACAAACTGTTGCTAATAATAATGTTTTTGGTGGTAGTGCAACAGGGGCTAAAGTTAATGTTGATGGTGGATTTAAAATAGATATTAATTTTAATGGAGCGGCATCAGATTTAACCACCGCACAAAAAGAACAGATTACAAAAATGCTTATCGAAAAACTAAATAGTACTGACATGAAACAATTTATGATTGAAGTTAATACACCTAATAATCCAACGAAAGCACCTACAGGAAAAACAATAGGTAGATAAACAAAAAATAGTCCTTAACCTATTTATTAATTAAAGATATTAATGGGAAGTCCTTTAGATTTTATAAGCTCAGACGGTTTCAGAAAGAAACTAATAACAAGGAACTTAACGCCTTACGCTAAGTCTCCTAATCGTCCTACGCTCCCAATTAATACAGAATACATTCAATCAGACACATCTGTTCAAGATAGCCCCGACCAATTAATTGACGAGCCATCATTCGCAAATCAACTTTACCCTCTTAATCAGTGGGGTAACGAAGGGGGTTACAAACAAGTTCCAGACCCAGGTGGGTTGATGAATACAAAATCAAATGACGGTGAATACGGATTTCAAGACGCTAATATTGTTGGTCAATCATTACCTGAGTCACAAAAGTGGAAACCACTTAACGTATACTCTAATGGTGGTCAAATACAATTAGATAGTGCTGAGTTCTTTAATTCATTAGACAAACCTCAAACAACAAACAACTATAACAACCAACCATACCCAACAACGTTTGTACCGTCAAACTATAGTCCGTTATCAATATTACTTTCCCAAGACCCTGGTGGGACTAATGGGTTATTAAGTCAAGATTCATTTATTGCCAAATTAGGAGCTCAAACACTTAGACATGAGTTTGAGGCAAGAATTGCTGCTCAGATTAGACAAGATACTATTGATAGGGCCAATATTTTAAACATTAATAGTGGAACTGACATAGTTAACATTTTGTCAGGTGTGGTTCCGTTAATTGAACCAAACTACACAATTACTGTTACAGCAAATCCAATACTTGCCGCGGCCAACTTTGCTTTAAGATTAGGAGGAAGTATACTACCTGTATCACCAATACCTGGTTCATACTTTGACCCAAACATTAATCCAGGTCCACAGACTACAATACAACAAATGTCTAACGCGTTTAGACGTAGTGGAGTTGGTAAATTTTTTAATAGACTTATGGGTGGTGGGGACACTGGTTCTCAAATCATGTTTAATAACATGGGTGCGGGACAAAGGTCAAGACTATTCAAAAATATTGATTACAACAGATACAAACCAAACTTCCCAAGAACGTTTATTGATAGAGCGGCTGGTGCACTTACAGGTACTCAATCTGACAATAGTAATTTCTATGTAGGTACTATAAATTCTAATCCTTCACAAGTTTTTTCACCTGCTGGTGAGGTACCTGTTAATGCTTATGGTATTGAGCAACAATCTCCTGTTTATGGGCCATCTGAATTAGCTCAGTTATATGAAGGACCAAGTAAGGAAATTAGATTAGGTGCTAATGGACCTACATACTCAAGTGGAGGTGGTATTGAAGGTGGGTTTACATGGGTATCACCTAAGTACAAAGGTAATGCTGGTAAGACAGTAGGTATCGGTGGATTGATTGTAAATGAGGACCAAGACTTTAAACCTTCATCATATAATTCAACTGAGTCGACAGAAAGAACATTTAAACAAGGTTCTATTTTAGACCAAACCCAAAGAATTATTGATAGCCAACCTCAAGGTGGTAAAAGATTACAACACGTTGGTAACGCGATTGACCAAGTAAGTAAAGTATTCCACGACGGATACAAAGAAATGACTAAGGGTTCAAGAGTATATAAATATACAGGAGCTATTGGACAAGAAGTTGGAACTGAATATTGTAGAGTGTTTGCTAAAGATATACCTTACTTACAATACAATGACCTTCAAAAAGTTGATGGTATTACGGTTAATGGTAGAAGGTTCTCTTATTCAGTATTAGATAACACATACAATCTTAACATTGCACCAAACAAAATGGAAGGTGGACAAAGTTCTACTAACATAGTAGGAGGTGCGGGTAATGAGGGTTATGCCAAAAAATATATGTTCTCGTTAGAGAATTTAGCTTGGAGAACAGGAGCGCCAGGCAACTCTGTATCTGATTTAGCGGTCTGTGAGAGAGGTCCAAACGGTGGACGAGTAATGTGGTTCCCTCCGTATGGTTTGACCTTCAGTGAGTCTGTATCAGCCAACTGGAACAGTTCAGACTTCTTAGGAAGACCTGAACCTATTTACACATACAAGAACACACAAAGAAGTGGTACTCTATCATGGAAAATTGTTGTTGACCATCCATCGGTATTAAATGTAATTGTTAATAAAGTATTAAATAATGAAACTAACAAGGAGAGAATTGATGGTATATTGGATTCATTCTTTGCTGGTTGTAGAAAATACGACTTGTATGAACTTGCTAAAAAATACTATAAAGTTCCTCCTGGTGAACTGTCTTACTTACAAGATGTTATAACTTCTAAAGAGGCGACAAAGGAAGAACTTCAATTTATTAAACAAACAATTCAAACGGGTAAAGATGCTCCGAATAAAGGTGGTACAGATGTTGCTCAATCTAAAGAATTAGGTAACGATTATTTTAACAAATATGTTAATATTGGAGCTTATTTTGGAAATGATTATCCAAAACAAAATACTGCGCCAAATTATACAGATGAGTACAAAAGATATACTAGTGAAAGTAATGTTAACTTATATACACAAAAATCTAATGGGGCTGCATTAGGCAACTTCTTTAATAGTGCGGTAACACCAAATTATAGTGTTTTAACAGGAATGACCCAAGATTTGGCAAATCAATTAACTCAATTCCCAAATGGTACTATTACTATAGTTCTGGATTCAAGTTGTTCGGCTCCAGCGTCAAAGGATTATAATATTCAGTTATCTAATAGAAGAATTTTATCACTTAAAAAATTCTTTGATGAATATCCTTCATTAACAGGATTTGTTAAAAATCAACGATTAATTGTGAAAGTTGGAAAGGCTCTTGGTGAAACCACAACAACTCAAGCTATGATGGCGACTAGTAATGTTGGACCATATACTGTGGAAAATGTTAAAACTGCAGGACAAACTTATAATTGTACCGACGGTGACCCACAAGCAAATGGAGGAGATTCAAAAGCAGCTTCAAAAGATATTTTTACAGTACCAGCAATGGCGTGTAGAAGGGCGTATATTAAATCAACAACTAATAATTTAACAGCCCCTGTATTACCACCACCACCAAGTTATGTTGAAGTAACGGTTGGTAATGTAGTAACAAGTACGGTTACAACTGAAGAAGTTGTTGAACAAAGAATTAGAAGAGATAACATTACTAAGAGAGTATTAAGAAACTTATTATCTGAGTGTGATTACTTTGAAACAATTAAGACTGAAACACCGATGGTTTATGACAATTTAAAAGATAAATTGAAATTTTTCCAACCAGCGTTTCACTCAACAACACCTGAAGGTTTGAATACAAGACTTACTTTCTTACAACAATGTATGAGACCTGGTAATACCATTCCAACAATTAAGAAAAGTTCCCCAAGTGGAAAACCAGTGTTGGAGTTTAATAACGCGGTTAATACCGCTTTTGGTGCTCCACCTGTATTAGTGTTAAGAATCGGGGATTTTTATAATACCAAAATTATTCCGACATCATTAGGGTTAACTTATGAGGAACTAGACCTTAACCCTGAAGGTATTGGTGTACAACCAATGATTGCCAATGTAACTATGGCATTCAACTTTGTTGGAGGTAGCGGATTAAAAGAATCGGTGGACAGATTACAAAATGCGTTAACATTCAATTACTACGCCAATACTGAGATTTACGATGACAGGTCAGATGTTACAAACAGTGAAGATTTCTTAAAAATATTAGACGAAGAATTTTGGAACATGGATACTGTGTCAGCACCTGCATTAAATCAGGCGACACCTAATGCGGGTCAAGATAATAATGCTACGGTTGGTACAATTATTACTAATGTTATTAGTGCGAGTGGTGAAACAGGTTCATTGAATTATTCTGACTTTATGGCTAAAACTGTTGTGGATACTCAAACATATTTTACTACAGTAGTTAACAAAACAAAAGAAACTGTTAATCAATACAATAATGCGGTAAGACAACAATGGATGTTACAACGTTCATATACTCAAGGAAATCTTAGTGTTAGTGGAAGTACTATAAATCCTGCTCCTGTGGTCTTATTTGGTAAACCATCAAACGTTGAAAAACGATTTGATGAAATATTTGCAACATTTGAAAAAAATATTAAAGATGGTAATGAACCATTCTTAAACTTTATCACAGCAAAGGTGAGAGATTTCTCTCCAAGATTAATAAGTACCGTACAAGAAAACTATTACAATTTTGTTAAAAACAAAAGAGGTTCATTCCAAAACGCTGTATCTAAAATAACTCAAGACCTTACCACAATCGAACAAAGTTATTTACAAACTTTGGGTAAAGTTAATCTTATAACATTTGCGGGTCTCCCTAATACAGGTACAGATGGATTACAAACTAAAACAGGTAACGCAAAGGTTTATGTAACATCAGGTACAAATAGAGCGTCTACCAACTCTACAGTGGTAAACACATTGACTGAGTTAGTAACAGACGTTAAACAAATACAAAAAAATATTGGGGAATTTAATGGTGTTATATGGTCTAACAATAAATTTGTTTATGACAAAATTGAGTATGAAGGTAAATTAGTATTTGAAACTAATAATGGAGTATCTAAAGAGGTTACTACTGAACAAGTTTTTTTACCTTTTAGTAAGAGCCCATCATTTAGTAATAATGTTGAAAATTATCCATTTAGAAGAGAATATATGATTATGTCCGAAGATGTTCTTGATGATAAAAAATACCAAACATTTAAAAAAGCTTTAATTGGTAATGTCATAGGTAACTCATCTATAATAGGTAAAGGTTCTAGTAACATTGAAGATGTATTTGATGCGTATTGGTTAAATATTGCCAAACCAGAATTTACAAATGAGAATAATATTACAAAGTCCTTTATTGATAATTTAGAAAAAACAAAGTTAAAGAACTTTTTGGTGTATACACCATTTGATAAAAAAGAAAGAATCTTTAATTATACTATTGAAAACAATGCGGTGGCTGACGTTAAAACATCACAACAGAATATGATTAAAGGGTTGGGGGCGACAACAAACCAAAATACAAATAACAACACTTGGAATGATACTAATGGAAATTCAACAGGTGCATACATATCTAAAGCAAAACTAAACTAATGGCATATCAATATTGGAACAGATATAGTGATTTCTTAATTAATGGTGAGCAGACCGTTGTGCCGTACGTTAACCTTCCACAAAAGCCAACTGATGTATCTTACATTTATAAAGTTGCTCAAAGTAGATTAGATAAAGTATCACAAGAATATTATAGTTCACCTGTGTTTGGATGGTTAATACTTCAGGCAAATCCACAATTTGGTGGATTGGAGAACAACATATATGATGGTGCGGTATTGATTATTCCGTTTCCATTACTACCATCTTTACAAGACTATAAAGCGGCGTTAGAAAATCATTTTTATTATTATGGCAGGTAACTTATCACCAGACAAGAGCGGGAATATATATGTTGAGTTTGACTATAATAACATTATCTTAGTCGACCCAAACAAAATAATTGACGCAAATAATAATGTTTCAGAAAGAATTGTAGACCACGAAAACTTGGTTATGTATGCCAATCTTGAGGCTGATGTTCTCCCAAGAACAAAATTAGCGGTAGGGATAAGTCCTGAAGATAGTGGATTAAGAACAATCTCTGTTGCAAGACTTAACTTTCTAAAACCAACCAAAAACAATTATTTAGGTTCGGGCTATTACGATGAGTTAACAGGTGCAAATAGCACTAAATTTGATGGAACTAACCAACCGTTACAAGTAGGACAACAACCTAGTAATGGGGCAAAACCTTATTTTACTAATACTGTTGCAAATGAAGAAGGTGTAATTGATAACGGATTATTAGGTATCACAAGTATCAATATTACAACTAATAGTTCATTTATACCATCTGTAACTATGCAGTTAGAGGATGTTCAGGGTAAAGCATTGTTTCAATTAGGAAATAATTCACCATACTCAGCATTCTTCAATTTACCTTACCCACCATTCTATTTAACTCTTAAAGGATTTTATGGACAGGCGGTAAGATACCAACTTAATTTAGAAAAATTTCACGCAACGTTTAACTCGTTTAGTGGTAACTACCAAGTAACTTTAAATTTTAGAGGTTACAAATTTAATGTATTGAATGAGATTGCTATGGGTCACTTATTAGCAACACCCCACATGTACTCTCAAAGATTTAATATCTCACAGACACCTGTAACACCACAAAGTCCTAATAGAGCAACCGAATCACAATCAAAGGTTCAAGCTGCGGTTGGTGCAAACAATCCTAATAGTAGTAGTGCTGTTGTAACAGAATTAGTAACTGAGATAGGGTATCAAAAAATTGCGGAAGTTTATAGTGAATACAAAGCCAAAGGATTAATATCCAAAGATTTACCTGAACTCACATTAGTTCAATTGATGGTTAAGTTAGAACAATTTGAGAATAATATTTTTACATCCTTTCCAAAGGCGGATGTTGTTGCTTTGACTAATATTAGAAACTATAAAGGTATTTTAGGTCAATATTTTGGAAACATTAGGGGTGACCAAAGTTCGTGGTTTAATAAATACTTAAACCCAAAACCAATTTATTTAAAAAATGGTAATAAGACTTATGTGTTTAATACCACTAATGAAACGACTAAAACTGAGGCTTTATCTTTATTAGATAGTAATATTAAAAAATATAATGAAGCGTTGGCGGGTAACCCAACCCTTGGTTCCGAAAAAATAGGAGCAGAATCACCAATTCCAAATCCAATTAAATTGGATATGATTGAGATAGATGCACCAAGTTATAGTGATATTGATTGGGAAACAACAACAACTGCTCAAACAGGTGTTGTAACACCAAATCGTGAAACAATAGAATCGGTTCAATCCAAGTATTCAGGAATAACAAATAACATTGAAATAACCGAAGTTAATGGTAAAAAAAGTTATTCGTTATCGAAAGAAAAATGGTTTATTTTTGAAGGTGATGGTAAATTTGATAGTACAATATCCTCATTAGAAACACAGGCTAATAAAAAGTTATCAGACTATGAATCTAAAATCAGTGCGGAATTACTAAGAAAGATTGAAGATAAAGACGCTGGTATTGGTTTTAAACCTACAGTTAGAAATATAGTTGCCGTTATCATGGCATCTGCCGAGGGATTTATTAGGTTAATGGATGATGTACATACTAAAGCTTGGGATGTAAAATATGACCCTGTTAGAAAAAATGCTATATTAGACAATACAGCATCAGCACCAAGTTCTGAAACAAGAGGACTTGTAAAACAAACACAAGGTTCTTTGTTAGGTAATAGTGCAGCTGAAAACGCTCAAATACCTGTTTACCCATGGCCACAATTTTTTGTTGAAACTCCCGAAGATAAAAAGGGGAGATTCCAATTAAAATACATTGCAGACCCATCGGTTATTGAGATGACAAAAGGTGGTGATTATTCAAAATGGCCTGAGGTACAATTTGTTGAGGAGTATATGAAAGGTCTTACAATGAAGTTTCAAAATCCTGCAGCTCCACCACCATTAGATAATCAAAGAGACACAAACATAATTAATATCAACCCAATTGAATTTCCTTCATTGGGAATAGCATATGAAAATAAAGAAGAAATTAAGTTTTACTATGAGATATGGGAAAGACAATTTTTAACTTCTCACTATTCGGGATTAATTAGGGCGAATGCAAATCAAATTAATGATTTACTTAAACTTAATATTGAAACCGAGGTTAGTAATATCACAACAAGTTTGGGTTTAAGTGCTCCGTACATAACATTTAAGTTAAAAAATTACGGTTTAAATGCATCTAACTATGAACAATTTTTAAGTACCATATCAAATATGGGAACGGGTAGGGCGTATCAGGATTATATTAGAGATTTCTTTGTAACACCATATATTAAATCGATTACTGAAAACTCGTATAGTGTTTTAGGTGTTCAAGATTTAGGTAAAATACCTCAACTTAGTACTAAGTCAGATGCTTTGACAAAGTTAATAAGTAACGCGTCTAACACTCCTATGGTTGTTGATACGTTACCATTTACAGATGCAAGTTGGTGTTTAAATAATTTAAATCAAAGTTCAACATCTGCGGGTGACCAAGTTTATGATACTAAAAAAACACTTAAAGTATTTGAACCAAGAAAAATCATTTCAAATTTTAGTGACGTTAATGACTACAAAACAAATAGACCTGTAACTAACTTCTCTTATTTACTTAAACAAAATCCGTCAATAGTTGCGGCTGTGTCTGGAATTTATTCAGGCGCCATTCCAGGGTTAACGTCGTTTTATACTACAAGAACTCCAGATAACTTTATTGCAACCGAGGGATATTGTGACTCTACAACACCAACAGGATTTTTAGGACCAAGAACTACGACATCAATGTTGA
>Ga0209087_1000894_pt1 | contig 18235 bp, 19 predicted proteins | sample S_130805_EF_Meta_FD_187321 | JGI IMG/M metagenome (GOLD analysis project Ga0209087, IMG submission 187321) | Freshwater microbial communities from Lake Simoncouche, Canada to study carbon cycling - S_130805_EF_MetaG (SPAdes) (version 2) | ecosystem: Environmental > Aquatic > Freshwater > Lake ... | reverse complement strand
GGGCCGCAGTGCCCTGCTCCTGGCTCCGGAGATCGGCCTGATCCCCCAACTGCTCGACCGCTGCCGGGCCCGCTTCGGCCCCGGCGTTTTGGAGTACCACAGCGGCATGGGGGAGGCGGAGCGGGTGCGGGCCTGGCGCCGTTGCCTGGAGGCGGCGGAGGGGTCGCCGCTGGTGGCGGTCGGAACCCGGTCCGCGGTGTTTCTGCCGATCGCCAACCTCGGACTGATCGTGCTGGATGAGGAACACGACGCTTCCTACAAACAAGACCGGCCCATGCCCTGCTACCACGCCCGCGATGTGGCGCGTCATCGGGCCCGCCTTGAGGGAGCCCGCCTGGTGCTCGGCAGCGCCACCCCCTCCCTGGAGACCTGGCTGCGCTGCCGGGGCCCCTCGGCGGATACCCGCCTGCTGGAGCTGCCTGAGCGGATCGCCCGGCGCCCCCTGCCGCCGGTGCGCCTGGTGGACATGCGCCATGAACTGGCCGAGGGCCACCGTCGCCTGATCAGTCGGCCCCTGATGGAGCGTCTGCGCCAGCTGCCGGAACGGGGGGAACAGGGCGTGGTGCTGGTGCCCCGGCGGGGCTACCGAACCTTTCTGAGCTGCCGGAGCTGCGGCGAGGCGGTGCTCTGTCCCCACTGCGATGTGGCCCTCACGGTGCACCGTCAGGCCAGCGGGCGGGAATGGCTGCGCTGCCACTGGTGTGACCACCGCGAGGAGGCGGCTCAGCGCTGCGGCCACTGCGGCTCGACGGCCTTCAAGGCCTTCGGTGCCGGGACCCAGCGGGTTGTTGAGCAGCTGGCCGAGGAACTCGGGGATCTGCGCCTGCTGCGCTTTGATGCCGACACCACCCGGGGACGCGATGGCCACCGGCGTCTGTTGGACCGGTTTGCCGCCGGTGAGGCCGATGTGCTGGTGGGGACCCAGATGCTGGCCAAGGGGATGGACCTGCCGCGGGTGACCCTCGCGGCCGTGCTGGCGGCCGATGGCCTGCTGCATCGCCCCGACCTCCGCTCCTCCGAGACCTGCCTGCAGCTGCTGCTGCAACTAGCCGGGCGGGCCGGCAGGGGTGAACGCCCCGGTGAGGTGCTGGTTCAGACCTACAGCCCCGACCATCCGGTGATCCGCCATCTGGTGGATGGACGCTATGGAGCCTTTCTGGAGGAGGAGGCCGATCTGCGCCGGCGGGGCGCTCTGGTGCCCTTCAGCCGGGCCTGTTTGCTCCGCCTTTCGGGGCCATCCGCTGCCGCCACGGCCACCGCCGCCGCCACCTTGGCCAGCCTGCTGTCCGCCCCCCTGCTGGAGGCGGGATGGGCCCTGGTGGGCCCCGCCCCCGCCCCGGTGGCCCGGGTAGCCGGCCGCAGTCGCTGGCAGCTGTTGTTGCACGGACCGGCCGGTACCGCCGTACCCCTTCCCCCCGGCGCCGACCTGCAGGGCGCCCTTCCGAAGGGGGTGAGCCTGGCGATCGATCCCGATCCCCTGGAGCTCTGAGGGGTTCAGCTCAGGCCGGCAGTTCGGGCAGGCCGAAGCCCAGCTGGCGCCGCAGCCGCTGCAGGCCCAGCACCAGGGGCAGGAGCAGGGCGATGGCGCAGCCTCCCAGCCCAAGGGGGCTCCAGCGCCAGCAGCGGAGTTCCAGCCGGTTCAGGGACCCAACCTGCAGGGGCCAGATCAGCCTGCCTTCAGCGCCGGTGTGCACCGGCTCCGGCTCGGCATGCCGCACGGCAGCTTCCCGCACCGACTCCAGGCCGATCGAAAGGTCCACGGCGGGCAAGGGGGGAAGCGCTCGCAGGTCGAGATCCAGCCAGACCCTCTGACGCACGCCCACCAGCCAGTTGCGCTCCATCACGTTGAGCCGGGGCTCCGCCAACGACTCCCCTGCCGCCTCTCCCGCCGCCCGCACACTGGCCAGCAGGGCCGCCCTGGCCTGCTCCAGCGGCAGGACCGGGGTCTGCAGGATCGTGGTGCCGCCGGCCTCGCGGCTGCGGAAGCCCTCGTGCTCGAGGCTGGCGCCCAGCCTTTGCTGCCAGGGGGTGGGGGGACCCGTGACGCTGCGCAGCTGATGGGTGATCTGGAGACGGCCAGGGCCGGCAAAGCGAAGATCGGTCCGCATCTCCACGCATCCCCCCAGCAGGGAGGCCAGCAACAGCAGCAGGAGCAGCACCACCACAAGGGCGGCGAATCCCAGGGGGGCTTTGGTCGGTCCCACCGGCGGCGGTGGCGGTGGCGGCGGATCCGCTTTCCTGCTGCGGCGCAGGCTGCGGGCCTTAGCCCCCAGCGACTCCAGCGAACCGGAGACGGGCAGATCCGGCAGCGTGATCGACCAGTCGCGGGGCCGTTGCAGGGCGGGGGCCTCCAGCACCATTTGCATCGCCTTGCCCCGGGCCCGCAGGTCCGGATCCTGGCAGGCCCGCAGGCTTCGGCACCATGCGGCCGCGGCCTCGCTCTGCCCTTGGCCCATCAGGGCCGTGGCCAGCAACAGCCGCAGTTCAGCCCCCGGCACCGTGAGGGCCGGGTGTGCCTCGGCCAGGGGCTCCAGCAGGCGCACGACCCTGCCGTAGTCGCCCCGCTCGAGCGCCTGGCCGGCGGCCGCCAGGGATGGGGTGAGCAGGTCTTCCGCCGGCTGGTAGTTGGGGTCGATCATGCCGGCCAATCCCGGATTCCCGGCGGTTCAGGGCCTTGGGCGGGCCGTGCGGCCCACCACCATGGTGCCGATCCCCGCATCGGTGAACACCTCAAGCAGGAGGGAATGGGGGTGGCGCCCATCCACGATGTGGGCGGCCGCCACCCCCTGGGCCAAGGCCCGAATGCAGCATTCGGTCTTCGGGGTCATTCCCCCATCGACCACCCCCTGGGCGATCAGCTCGCGGGCTTCCGAGAGGGTCAGATGGCGGACGAGCGAGCCCGGATCCTGGCGATCGCGCAGGATTCCAGGGGTGTCGGTGAGCAGGATCAGTTTCACCGCCTGGAGGGAGGCGGCCAGTTCGCCGGCCACGGTGTCGGCATTGATGTTGTGGGCCTGCCCGTGGGCATCAGGGGCCACGCTGGAGATCACCGGGATGTATCCCTCCCTGAGCAGGGGGGTCAGCACGCTGGGGTCCACCGATTCCACCTCACCCACCAGGCCATTGGCTCCCTGTTGCCAGGGGCGGGCGCGCACGAGATTGCCATCGCTGCCGGAGAACCCCACCGCCCGGCCGCCCACCTGGTTGAGTCCATTCACGATCTGTTTGTTGACCCGACCGACCAGCACCATCTCGACCACATCCATGGTCTCGGCATCGGTGACCCGCAGGCCGTTGCTGAATTGGGGCTCGATCGCTAGTCGCTTGAGCCACTGGTTGATCTCGGGGCCCCCGCCATGGACCACCACCGGCTGAACGCCCACGCAGGCCAGCAGGGCGAGGTCGCGGAACACCGCCTCCCGCAGGTCCTCCCGCACCATGGCGGCGCCGCCGTACTTCACCACCACCCGTTCGCCGGAGAACCGCTGGATGTAGGGAAGTGCCTCACTCAAGACGGACACCCGCAGGGTGTCTTCGGGACTGACGAGGAGATCGGAGCTCAAGGCTGGAAGGGCGTGAAGGAGCTAGGAATCGGAACGGGCAGCTTCGCCCTGCGGGGGCAGAGGCGTCCGGGAGTTCAGGGCCTTAGACCAGGACCGGAGTCCGGCCACCCTGATGTTGAGCCTGGCGGGGCCGGGGCTCGGCCCGTGGCGCAGCAGCGATCGCCTTTAACCATCTTCACCGGCGGCCCAGAGCTTGAGCTCGACCTGGCCCGGCGCCGGCTGGCTGACGCTGCAGCCCAAGCCGGAACCGAAGAAACGACCGAGTCTTCCCTCCAGGTCCTGCCAGCGCTGGTAGGGAACGCCTTGGCAGTCGAAGCGGAGCAGGAGCGCATAGCGGTTGGCATCGTTCCGTTCCTCCACGCTCACCAACTGGGGGGGATTGTCCTCATCCCAGAGCTTGAGGGCTTCGAGGGAACTCTCCAGGTGGGCCTTCTGGCCATAGCGCCAGCGGCTCACGTCGGTGAGCAGGCGGCTGAGGGGCAGATTCTCAGGCTTCTGCCGCAACTCCCGCAGGGCCTGGGGGGGGGTGAGCCGAAGGGGAGGGGGGAGCTCCGAGGATTTCAGAGCTAGGCCACCCAGCAGGATCGGAATGCCGTAGAAGATCGTGGGCAGGCTCAGGTTGGCGTTGTCGTTGAGATAGGCCACCGAGCCCACCACGGTGAGCAGGGCCCCCACCACGGTGACCAGGCTGCCCGGGGAGATCAGGCGCGAGGCGAAGAGTGCTTGCATCGACCCATGATCCTGCAGCGCGGTCCAGGATGGGGCACACCGGCTGACCACCTGCCAACCACCATGAACTCCTTTTCGTCCCAGCCGACTCCCGAAGCCGCGGTGGTGGATGTCACGGCCGATCCCTCCAGCCTCAGCACCGACGACCTGCTGCGGCAGCTTCGCCAGGACAGACTCTGGTTGCTCCGTCAGATCGATGCTGGCCGCTGGCCCCACTGGAGACTCGACCTCGCTGCCCTGGAGCGGGAACTGGGCCTGCTCCTGGATCAGGCCGCAGAGCGCTCCGGCACGGTCTAATTCGGGCCACGGATGCGGGCCGGTCGGGGTTCAGAACGGAATGTCGTCCTCTTCGTCGAACCCCTCGGGATCCGCGACCAGCGGCGAGGTGTTCCACACCGGAGCAGCAGCTTCGGCCGGCTTGCCAGCTGGCTGTGTCGGGGTCGCTGCCGGCGCTGCTGGCCTGTTGCCGCTGACGGCGGACCCGACGCGACGCACCACGGGCGCGGGGGCTACAGGCGCCATTCCCCGGGGTTCCACCGCGGCGATGGGCGTTCCACTGGGGCCCGCCCCCGAGGGATGGAGACGGGAGAGGGTGAATTCGGCCCGCTTCTCCTTCACGCCGTCGGGACGGCTCACGGTGTTCATCCGAAGCCGCCCCTCCAGCACCAGGCGCTGGCCCACCTGAACCCGGTTCTGCAGATCCTGGGCCAGGCTGCCCCAGCCCACCACCCGGATCTGGCCCGGGGGGTCATCCGGACGCAGCCCATCGAACCGGACGCCCATCTCGGCCACGGGGGTCTGGTTGTCCTGGGTGTAGCGGATCTGGGGGGCCTCCAGCACCTCCACCTCCAGTAAGCAGTGATTCACGCCCGTACCCACGGATTAGAGCACCCATCCTGATGCACACCCGCCCACCCCACCACCCGGGGAACCGGATCTGGCTGTTGAGCGGCACAGGCGAGGGCCCCCCCCTGGCGACAGCCCTGCTGGCGCGTGGATGGCGGCTGCGGGTGTGGGTGGTGAGCAAGGGGGCGGCCCGCTCCTATCCGGCGGCGCCGGCCCTGGAACTGGCGGTGGGCCCGATCGGTGAATCGAAGGCCGTGGCCGACGCCCTGGCACAGGCCGAGGCAGCAGGGGATCGACCGGCGTGGGTGGTGGATGCCACCCATCCGTTCGCCTGCCGCATCAGCGCCGACCTCGCGGAGGCCTGCCGGCTGCGGGCCCAGCCCCTGTTGCGTCTCCAGCGGCCCCTGCTCCCGTGTGGCGGCGCCACCCTGTTAAGGGACTTGAGCGCCCTGACCACCGTTCCCCTGGTCGGCCGTTCCCTTCTGCTGGCGATCGGCGCCCGCCACCTGGCGAGCGCCGTGGCCCACAGTCCCGGGGCGCGCCATCATGCCCGCATCCTCCCGAGCAGCGGGGCTTTGGCCGAGGCGATGGCGGCCGGGCTGGCGGCCCATCGGGTGGCCTGCCTGCGCCCTTCCCCGGGGGGGCTGATCGAGCGGGCCCTGTGCCGGCGCTGGGGCATCGAGGCGGTGCTCTGTCGCCGTTCTGGAGGAGTCACGGAGCACCTCTGGCACACCCTGACCGCCGAATCCGGCCTGCCCCTGCTGCTGCTGGAGCGGCCTCCTGAACCTGCGGGCCTGGAGTGCCACGGCATGGAGAGCCTGCTGGATCGGCTGGGGACGCCAGAGTGGGGGTGAGCGAAGGGTCCCGGGCGCATGGAAGCAGCTGACGGAAAGGCAGTGGAGCTCCCGCCATCAGCGGATCCCTCGGCCCCCGATGCGGTGCCGGGAGGCCAGGGCACTGGGGCTGAGCCGGCAATCGGGAGCCCTGGCGAGGGGCTCGATCGCTCGGTCTGCGTGGTGCTCACCTCCGAGGCCACCCCCGAGCGGGCCGACGCCTTGGCAAGGGCCCTGCTGGAGCAACGGCTGGTGGCCTGCGTGAGTGTGCTGCCTGTGCGCTCCCACTACCGATGGCAGGGGGCGGTGGAAACGGCCGATGAGGTAAAAATTCTACTCAAGACCGAGCCGAAGCAGCTCCCCGATCTCCATCGGGCCCTCCACGCTCTGCATGGCTACCAGACCCCGGAATGGATCGTGCTCGGGGGCAGCAGCCGTGGCGACTACGGGCTCTGGCTGGGGGAGCAACTGGGGGACGGCCGGGCCGCAGGGCCGGCCTCAGCCCAGGTGGGTGGCCACCAGGTCGGGAAGGGAGGCCTGGGGTCTGGGGCCTAGCTGGGTGACCACCTGGCCGGCGCAGAGAGATCCCAGGCGCCCGCAACGCTCCAGGCTTTCGCCCCGGGTGTACCCGTAGAGGAAGCCCGCCGCATAGAGATCGCCGGCCCCGGTGGTGTCCACCAGCTCGCCAAGTCGGTAGGGCGGAATGACGAGGGTCTCTGCGCCGCTGAGCACCACCGAGCCCAGCTCACTGCGGGTGAGGGCCGCCACCCGGCAGCGCCCCCGCACCTGGTCGGCGGCGGCTTCGAAGGAGTCCACCTCGTAGAGGGAGCAGATCTCCGCCTCATTGGCGAAGAGCACATCCACATGGCCATCCACCAGCTCCTGGAAGCTGGCGCGATGGCGGTCCACGCAGAAGCCATCGGAAAGGGAGAGGGCCACCTGGCCGCCGCTGTCGCGCACCACCTCGGCCGCAGCGAGGAAGGCCCGTTTGGCCTCTTCGCTGTCCCAGAGATAACCCTCCAGATACAGCACCTCGGCCTGACGCACCAAGTCGAGATCCAGGTCGGCCGGATCCAGGCCCACCGAGGCCCCCAAGTAGGTGCACATGGTGCGCTGGGCATCGGGGGTGACCAGGATCAGGCAGCGGGCGGTGGAGGGACCGCTCTCGGCGGCAGGGGTTTCAAAACGCGCTCCCACCGACCGGATGTCGTGGGCGAAGATCGCCCCGAGCTGGTCGTTGCGCACCCGGCCGATAAAGCCCGCCCGGCCGCCGAGCTGGGCAATGCCGGCCAGGGTGTTCGCTGCCGACCCTCCCGAGGTTTCCAGGCCCGGTCCCATGCTGGCGTAGAGGCGTTCGGCCTGCTGTTCATCCACCAGGGCCATGCTGCCCTTGCTGAGGTCGTGCTCGGCCAGGAAGGCGTCGTCGGCCTGCACCAGCACGTCCACGATGGCGTTGCCGATGCCGACCACATCCAGGGTCTTGGGGGAGGAGGTCATGGGGTGGGGGGTGAGGGAAGAACGGGCTCGGTTTGGGGAGCGGACCGATCAGGTGCGTGGGATCAGACGAGGTGAACGGGAGTCCGTGGTGATGGAGCGGGCGGCCGGCCACCGCTCCTGCTTTGCGAGGAGATGATCAGACACTGAGCAGGGCGCGCTTGGGTCCGTGGATCGGATCCTCCACCACGATCGTCTGGTCGCGCTGGGCGCCCAGCGACACGATGGCGATCGGAACCTCCATGAGTTCCGCCAAGAAGCGGAGGTAGGCGCGGGCGGTGGCGGGGAGGTCCTCCAGCGTGCGGCAATCGGCGGTGGAGCACATCCAGCCGGGGTGGGTCTCGAAGATCGGGCGGCACCGGGCGAAATCCTCAGCGCTGGATGGGAAGTGCATGATCCGCTCGCCATCGAGTTCGTAGGCCACGCACACCTGGATCTCATCGAGCTCATCGAGCACATCGAGCTTGGTGATCGCCAGGCAGTCGAGGCCGTTCACCTGCACCGCATAGCGGCCGATCACGCCGTCGAACCAACCGCAGCGCCGGCGGCGGCCGGTGGTGGTGCCGTACTCGCCGCCCCGGTCGCAGAGGTGGTCGTTGAGGCTGCCCTCCAGTTCGGTGGGGAACGGCCCCTCACCCACCCGGGTGGTGTAGGCCTTGGCCACGCCGATCACCCGGTCGATCAGGGTGGGGCCCACGCCGGCCCCGATGCAGGCCCCCCCCGACACCGGATTGGAGGAGGTCACGTAGGGATAGGTGCCGTGGTCGAGGTCGAGCAGGGTGCCCTGGGCCCCCTCGAAAAGAATGTTCTTGCGGGCCCGGGCGGCTTCGTGGATGGTGCGGGTGCAATCGACAACGTGGGGTGCGAGCCGCTGGCCATAGTCGGCGTACTCGGCGATCACCGCCTCGGGGTCGAGGGGATCGATGCCGTACACCTTCTGCAGGAGTTCGTTCTTCTCGGCCAAGGGCCCCAGTAGCCGGTCGCGCAGCCGTTCGGCATCGAGCAGGTCGATCACGCGGATGCCGTTGCGTTCCGATTTGTCGGCGTAGGTGGGGCCGATGCCGCGGCCGGTGGTGCCGATGCGGCGATCGCCGCGGCGCTGTTCCATCGCCTGATCCAGCAGGCGGTGGTAGGGCATGGTCACATGGGCGGTGCCGGCGAGCTTCAGCCCCGAGATCTCGATCCCGTAGCTGCGGAGCATGTCGAGTTCGCCCAACATCACCTTGGGATCCACCACTGTGCCCGACCCGATCAGACAGGTGGTTTCGGGATAGAGAATTCCGGAGGGAATCAGGTGGAGCTTGAGGACACGGTCGTCAACGACGATCGTATGTCCGGCGTTCACGCCGCCCTGATAGCGCACCACCACGTCGGCGGAGCGGCTCAACAGATCGGTGATCTTTCCCTTCCCTTCGTCGCCCCACTGCGCACCGATGACGACAACGTTGGCCAAGGACACAGCGGCCCGAAGCCGCTTAGAAGCACAATCAGACAGGATCTCAGATCAACGGCCCCTAAGTCAAAAAACTGGCGATCTGTTGCGGGGCCTTTCAGGGCAGGCGCCAACCCTCAGGCGCCGCGAACCACGCTGGTGGAAGCCCGTTTCAGTTCCTTCTCAAGGCGGCTGCGCAGGGCATCCGGCAGGGGGCGGTTCGCGTAGTTGGTGTAATGGCCAGCCAAGGAGTTCAGGGCGGTCTGCATGGTGGTGAAGGACCCGAGACCATTCACGTCACGGCGAGGCCGGTAGCGCGCCATGTAGTCGGTGATCAAGCGCCGCGCGTCGGTTTCGGCCTGGGCGTGGGCCGGATCGTCCTGGGGAATGGCAATGGTGGTCAGCAGGGTCTGGGCCACGCTCACCGTGTCGTCCACGTAGTTGCCGGTGAGTCCTCCTCCGGCGCCGGAGCAGGCGGTGAGGCTCAGGCACAGGCAGAGCCCGAGGGCCAGCAGGGGGCGCAAGGCGGATGCCGTCAGGCCGTCGACCAGGCGCCTGGCCCAGCTGCTGATCCGGGGCAGGAGGGCGGCCATTGATGCGTGTGCGAATGCGGAAGATCCTACGGGCGAGCCCGTGGGGGCTTGGCTGACGGGCCGGATGTCAGCCCCCGACGCCGCTCTCCAGTCCGGAGCGACCCGCCGGGATCACCTCCAGCAGGGCCTCGAGGGCCGCTTCGACGGCCAGGTCGCGCCGTTGGCCGTCGTCACGGCACACCAGTTCGACCTGGCCATCGGCGGCGCCGCGACCCACCACAACGCGCCAGGGGATGCCGATCAGATCGGCATCCTTGAACTTCACGCCGGCGCGCTCGTCACGGTCGTCGAGAAGGGCATCGACCCCGGCGCTGCGCAGGCGCCCATAGATCGTCTCGGCGAGGCTCACCTGCAGGGGATCCTGGGCGCTGGCGCTGACCACGATCACCTCGAAGGGGGCGATCGCCAGGGGCCAGCGGATGCCGTTGGCATCGTGGTTCTGTTCCACCGCCGCCTGGGCGAGCCGCGATACCCCGATGCCGTAGCAGCCCATCCAGAGGCTCTCCTCGACGCCTTTGTCGTTGGTGAAGCGCGCCTCCATCGCATCGGAATACTTCCTGCCCAACTGGAAGATGTGGCCCACTTCGATGCCGCGGGCCGCCGCCAGGGTCTGGCTGGGGTCGTGCAGGCAGCGATCACCCGGTTGGGCGGCCCGCAGGTCCTCCACCTCGGGGCGCAAGCCCAGGCCGGCCCAGCCGGCGCCAATTCGATGCTGATCCCCCTGGTTGGCGCCACACACGAAGGCCGGCAGGTCGGCGGCGGTGGGGTCGGTGAGGCGCAGGAAGTGTCTCACCAGGCTGGAGGAAGGGGAAGAAGAGGCAGTGGAGCCTGGCTTTCCCGCGACTGCATGGCTGCCGCTCGCCTGAGCGGTGGCGGCCAGGACGGCATCCCCCAGGTCCGGTCCCAGGTATCCCAGGGGGATGGCGGCCAGATCGATGGCCAGGCCCTCGCTGCGCTTCAGCTCAGCCACCAGCTCACCGCTGAGCGGATCGATCCCCAGCAGAACGCCATGCTTGTCGGCCAATCGGGCCGAGACCGCGTTGGCCAGCTTCACATCGTTGAGCTGCTGGTCACCTCTCAGGCTGATCAGCAGGGGCTGGTGGAGACCATCCTCAAAGCGGGCAACTAGCAGCAGCACCTTCACGAGCTGGCTGGCCTCGAATCCATGGGCGCCCACCAGCTGCTCGATCGTGGTCTGGCCCGGGGTGGCCAGGAGCTCGCCTGCCCCTCCGGCCCGCAGCCCTCCCGGTAGGTCCACCGGAACGGGGGGCAGGGATACCGCGCGCTCCTGGTTGGCGGCATAGCTTCCGTCGGCGCTGGTGAGGATGAGGTCCTCGCCCGCGTCCGCGGTGACCATGAACTCCTGGCTGGCGGAGCCGCCGATCGCACCACTGTCGGCTTCCACGGCCACCGCCTTCAGGCCGCAGCGGCGGAAGATGCGCCGGTAGGCCCCGTCCATGGCCGCATAGGTCTGGCGCAGCGAGGCTTCGTCGGCGTGGAAGGAGTAGGCGTCTTTCATGATGAATTCGCGCCCCCGCATCAGGCCGAAGCGGGGGCGGATCTCATCGCGGAACTTGGTCTGAATCTGATAAAGATTCACCGGTAATTGCCGGTAGGAACGCAGCAGGTCCGCCGCCAGGGCCGTGATCACCTCCTCATGGGTGGGGCCGAGGCCCAATTCCCTACCCTGGCGATCCTCCAAGTGGAACATGATGCCTTCGCCGGCGGTATAGCCGGCCCAACGGCCGCTGCGCTGCCAGAGATCGGCCGGCTGCAGCTGGGGCAACAGGGTTTCCAGGGCGCCTGTGTAATCCATCTCCTGGCGCACGATGGCGGAGATCTTCTGCAACACACGCCAGAGCAGGGGCAGATAGGCGTAGATCCCCGACCCCAGCCTGCGGATGTAGCCGGCCCTCTGCAGGAGCTTGTGGGAAGGGATTTCGGCTTCGGCAGGATCATCGCGCAACGTCACCAGCATCAGGCAGGAGACGCGCATGACCCAGAAATCACCAACCGGCGGGCGGAGGTTACCACCCCAGCCCGATGGCCTGGGGCGAAGGTTCTCCCGATAACCAACCCATGCAAAAACCTCTGCTAGGGTCGCGAACCACAAGATAAAGCCTGTAACAGCCCATGTTTTCCCAGCCCGGTGCTGCCCAAACTGGTCCCCTGGGGTCCCACGGGCAGCCGGCTGGCCAGGGCTACGTCCCGCCGTCGGTCAGCGATGCCAACGGAGCCCTCTTTGAGGCGGGTTCAGCCCCTGAAGAATCGCTGGTCGTGATCGAGGAGGTTCAGAAGTGCCTGAACCGGTCGCGGGCCTCGGTGTATCGCTACACCAACACCGACCCCCGCAATCTCAATCCCCCCTTTAATCCCCGCAAGCTCAACCCCGAGTACCGCAGCGATCAGAAGGAGCCACTTCTTTTCCATCCCAACGAGGTGGCCCGATTCGCCCGGGATGTGCTGCGAATCAAGGAGGTGACCGTGGAGGTGCTCAACTCCCCCTCCACCGCTACCCAGCATCTTCTCGGTTCCATCCTCGAAGAGCTGCGGGCCATCCGGCAGCGGTTGGATGCCCTCGATGGGCTGCCTACCACCCATGCCACGCCGCGCCAACTGCACAATCAGTCCCGGCCGGCTGCATAAACGGGTCTGGGGTGCCAGACTGACCTTCTGTTATCACGGCACCCTCCTGCCGCTCCAGTGGTCCGCAGTCCCTGCGCGCCACCACTCCATGGATTCTGTTCCCAGCAGGCGCCGCGCGCGCCTTGTCCTTCTTCCCGATTCCCGACCGTCCCTCTCCTGCGAGCCTTCAGCTCCCTCCGAAGCCCCCGGAGACGGTGATGGTGATCCTCCCGGTCTTGAGGTCCCACGACAGTCGAGGGAGCTATCTCTAGCGCCCCCATCCCGGCCCCTTCGCCCCTCCAGTCACGACGCGGCATCCCCGGGCATGACCCCTCTGGCGGGCAAGGAACGTTCTCCGCAGAGCTCGCCGGACCCCAGCGAAGAGCTTGGTCAGGGACTAGGCCAAGGACTCGGTTGGATCGGCGGGGTGGCGATCGCCCTGCTCACGCTGGTTGTTCCCCTGACCAGCGTGGTGCTGGACCGCGAGAACCATCCGAGTGGGCTACTGCTGCCTAGGCTGCCTGAGAGCGAACAGCGGCATGGATCTCACAACCCTTCCGGCTTGCCCAGCGCCGGGGTTGGTGAATCTCTTGGTGGAGATTCCGGCAGGAAGCCGCAATAAGTATGAGTTTGATCCCACCACCGGGGTCATGGTTCTGGATAGGGTGCTGCACTCCTCCATGCGCTATCCCTTCGACTACGGTTTTGTGCCTGGCACTCTGGCTGAGGATGGTTCACCCCTCGACGCCATGGTGATCATGGATGAACCCACCTTCGCGGGTTGCCTCATCCGTGCACGGCCGATTGGGTGCCTCGACATGATTGATGGTGGCCATCGTGACGGCAAATTGCTCTGCGTACCTGTTGCCGATTCCCGCAAGGATGGGATCACAAGCATTACCCAGATTGCCCCAACCCAGCTAGCCGATGTGACCGAGTTCTTCCGCACCTACCGGAGCCTGGAGGGTCGCATCATCACCATCCTCGGCTGGCTTGATCAAGGGGAGGTGCCGGAGCTGCTGGAGCGAGTTCAGGCAGGCTCGGTTGGGTTCTAATCCCTTCGCTGCAACAGGAAACCCTCCACATCAAGCGCCTGATACACCGGGGCGGGATCACCGAATCCGGCGGCTTCCACTAAGGCGGTCAGCCGGGAGAGACCGATCGGATGAAGGCCGGTGGTGAGGTCTGCCACCAGGGCATGGTTGCCGCCCCCATCCGTCGCTGCAGCCTGGGGGTTCCCCCGATCCTCCACGGCGGTGGCGGAGTCAAGGCCACTGGCCCTTTGGAAACCCCGACGGGCCTCTTGAAGCTGGTGCTGGATCGGCGAGCGTTCCGGCTGCATCAGATCCACCAGCACAACCTGGCCGCCCGGGCGAAGGCTGCGGGCCAGGGCGGTGAGAAAGTTCAGCTTACTGCCATCGTCGGGAAGGGCCTGAAGCACCAGCACGGCCAGGGCGCCGTCGAAGCGGGCCTGGGCTTCGAGGCTTTCCACGCTGGCCTGCTGCCAGTCAATGCCGGGTTGCCCCGCGAGCCGTCCGCGGGCCACCGCGAGCATGGCGGCGGAGGGATCCAGACCGGTGAGACGCCAATCGGGACGCTGGCAGCGGGCCTCCAGCAACTCGGCTCCGCTGCCGCAGCCGGCCACCAGAACGGCAGCCCCCTGGGCGGAAGCCAGGGGTGAGGCCGCCAGCAGGGCAACACCCAGCCGGGCAAGGCTGGCGTAGCCCGGAATCAGCCGGGTGACGATCTGTTCGTAGCTTGCCTCGACGCTTGAATCCAGGCTTGATTCCACAGTTGCCTCCATCCCAGCCACGGGCGTCCCAGGTATGGAGTCCATCGTAGGCAGGCCCCCTTCCGCCTAAATCCCCACCCCCCAGCCCCGCCCGGAGGGGCGGACCAGGGGCCGCGATCGCCAACTCTCGATGGCGGAGCGGGGCCTTCCGGGGCAGGGGAGGGCTGGGCGTGCCTTAAGTTGGGCGGCGCCCTATCCCCCGACCAACCGTGCCCACCATCCGTTTTGAGCAGGAAGGCCAGCAGGTGGGTTGCATCGAGGGCGCCAACCTGCGCAAGGCGGCCCTTGACGCGGGCATCAACCCCTACAAGGGCCTCAACAACTTCAACAACTGCGGTGGCCTAGGCCAGTGCGGCACCTGTGTGGTGGAAGTGCTCGAGGGGGCTCGCAATCTTTCCCCACGCAGCGACGTGGAGGAGGTTTACCTCTCCGATCGCCCCGCCAGCTACCGCCTCAGCTGCCGCACCACCGTGAACGGTGATGTCACGGTCCGCACCCGTCCCTCCGAAGGCGTGGGTAAGGGCTCCAACAGCCTGGTGGGGGCCCTTAAGGCGCTGGTGGGCCGCGGCTGAATGGGAACAGGCCCCGTCGCCTGACCCCTACCGATCACTGCACTGCGATGGCCGGAAGCGTTCGCCTCTACTCCTACGGGCCCTGCGGAACCTGCCGCAAGGCCCTGGCTTGGCTTGCGGAGCACGGCATCAGCGCTGAGGTGCTCGACATCGCCCAGACGCCCCCCTCCAGGGATGATCTGGAGGAGGCCCTGCGGCAGATTGGATCCCGCTCGCGTCTGTTCAACACCAGCGGCCAGCGTTACCGGGCCCTAGGGGCCGACCGGGTGGCGGCCCTGGATGATCAAGCCGCCCTGGATGCTTTGGCGGCCGATGGCATGCTGATCAGACGCCCCTTCCTGATCACGGCCCAGGGGAGGATCGCCACCGGATTCCGTCCGCAGGAGTGGCAAGCCTTGTTCAGCTCCGGGGGGGCGGAGTGATCGAGCCAGGCGTTTTTCCTCCTTGCATGATGATCTGATCGAGCTCTTCGATCAACACACCGACCCCGGCACGGTTGATCTGGCCCAGGTAGGTGCGCTTCACGTCCTCGATCAGGGCGTTGAGCAGGTCCTGGGAGCGTTCCAGGGCGGGGCCGCTCTCGAGAGCTAGGGCCAGCTCCTCCCAAAAGCGATCCACGAAGCGTTGCAGCAGAGCCAGCTGTTCATCATCCCGTCGCCCCAGGCGTGTGCCCGTGCTTCGGGTCAGGTCGAGCAGGCTGTCCACAACTCCACCTGCCAGTTGACGGCTGAAGCCCCTCTCCACGGTCAGCATCGGCTGAAGCTGGCGCAGGGGTGGCGGAATCATCGCGTTCTGGAGGCTCTGCTGAAGGGCGTGACCCAGCACCCCCTCCAGTTCCGGCGCTAGCCGGGGCGCCACCTGCACCAGCAGCAGGGGTGCCCAGATCCGGATCAGTTCCACGAGCTCCCTCTGCTCATGGTTCACCACCGTCTGGTGGGAGCGCAGGGATCGGATCCTGGCCGGCCAGCGCGGCGAGCGGATCACCTGCTGCAGCCCATCGAGCAGCTGGAGGGCAAGCACCTCGAACAACTCCACCGCCAGGAGGGCCACCACGCCCCGGCTCACCACCGCCCGCAGCGGTTCGATGCTGATCAGGCCGCTGGTCTGCAGGCGTTCGAGCACCGGTGCCACCCGCATCCAGCGCCAAAAGGGGAGCAGCAGGGGCCCATCGATCCAGCGCCTCAGGAAGGCATCGCGCCAGCTCAGCCCGGGCAGTCGACGCCGCAGCCGCACGGCCCGCAGCACGATATCTAAGGCGAAGACGCTCTGGAACAGCAGCAGATCGATACGCCAGAAGTGGTCGGTGGGGCGACCGTTTTCATCAATCGACCTCCAATAGTTCGTGGCCACCAAGGGGAGCACCTGGTCGTTCCAGAAGCGACGTTCCTGGCTCCAGGGATGGCTGGCCATCCAGGCGGGGCTCAGGAGTCTTGCGGCGGCCTCCTTGGCGGAGTCGAGGTTGGCCCGCTGGCGAAGCCGGCCCTTGATCTTCTCCAGGGTGCCGCTGGCTCCAGAGGCCTGGAAGGGGTTGGTGTCGATCATCTGGAGGGTGCCCTCCAGATGGCGCTGCAGCAGGGCCCGCTGCGCCGGGGTCGTGCTGAAAGCCGGCCCATGGCCGGGGCCCGGGGCCATCGACGCATCCAGAGCCCGAAACTGGCGCAGATAGGCGCTGGTCTCACGGTGGGGTTCGATCCCCTTGATCGGATCCACCCAAGGGGTGATGTCCGGCAGCAGGGTGAGCGGCACCACTAGCGGCACGGAGGGAATCGGATAGAGGTTCCGCTGCAGCCAGAAGGTCCGCAGTGGGACGTAGGTGATGTCGAATCCCACGAGCACCAGATTCAGGGTCGCCCAGAGCGCCACCGATCGGTCCCAGAGCCGACCGATGCGGCTGCCCTGGGGCGATGGGATGCTGTGCCAGCGGGGTCGGGCCATCGAAGGGATCCCCCAAGGTGCGTCTAATCTGCCTGGCTACAACGATCGCCGCCGCAGGAGTGCCTTGACGCCAACCAAGACGCCCATGGATCCTCTCGTACCGGATCCCTCCACGGCGAATTCCCGGCCTGGCGATTCCCCCTCCCCCTCCGGAGACCATCCCACTCCACCGGCTTCTGAAGAGAGCGCCTGGGAGTTCTGGCGCAGCGTTCTGATCACCCTGGCGATCGCCCTGGGGATCCGTCAGTACCTGGTGGAGGCCCGCTACATCCCCTCAGGCTCGATGCTGCCGGGGCTGCAGCTTCAGGATCGGCTGCTGGTGGAAAAGCTCAGCTACCGCAACCGCCCGCCCCGCCGTGGCGAGATCGTGGTGTTCCACGCCCCCCAGCGCTTTGATCCGGTTCTGCTCTCCCAGGGCAGCGGGGCCGGCCCCCTCCAGTGCCTACTCGTGAACCTTCCCCTGATCGGTTCGCTCCCCGGGCTCGAGCAGCCGGCCTGCGACGCCTTCATCAAGCGGGTGGTGGGACTTCCCGGGGAACGGCTGGTGGTGGATCCCCGCGGCCGGGTCAGCATCGATGGCAAGCCCTTGGCGGAGCCCTACGTCAAGAACACCTGTCCGGTGGATTCGCGGGGATTGGGTCCCTGCCGCACCCTCAACGTGGTCGTTCCCCCAGGGCACATCGTGGTGCTCGGCGATAACCGCGGCAACAGCTGGGATTCCCGCTTCTGGCCGGGGGGACCCTTTCTCCCCCGCAATGAGATCATCGGCCGGGCCTTCTACCGCTTTTATCCCTTCACCACGATGGGGGGACTCGGACCAGCCAGTCCTTCGGATCGCTGAGGCCCGAGGCCACCACCCGACCCCGGAATGCCCCTTGCGGCGGTTCGGGACGATTGGCGGCCAGGGATGGATCCTGACCCGGATCGAATCCTCCCGGCGCCGCCGGGTCGAACAGGATCCAGTCGCGGCTGCCGGCCTCCACTCGGGAGGGCGGCAGATCCAGAAAGCCACAGGGACCCCAGCACAACACCTGCCATAACTGCCGAGCACTCCAGGTTCCCCCGGCCACCAGGGCTTGCCAGAGCAAGGGCAGCACCAGCCCGTGGCCGGCCAGGCCAGGCCGGCGCTGGTCGAGGGGCAGCAGGCGCTCCTCCGCGTCGAGGGCCTCATGCTGAACGGCCACGGCGCTGAGGGTGCCCTCCGCCAGGCCGGCGATCAGTGCCTCCCGGTCAGCGGGACCCCCGAGGGAGGGCACCATCCGCCAGCCTTCGGCGGCGGGATCCAGGCTGCCGCTGTCGGCCAGAAGATGCCACCAGCCCACGCTGGCCGGGGGCTGCCCCCCTCCCCGCTGGCGCAGCAGCTGCACCCCTTCGGCCGTGGAGATGTTCAACAGCCGCAGGGAGGCCTCCGGCAGGGCATCGGCGAGGGTGAGCAGGCTCTGGAGGGGAAGAAGTTCGCTGATCGCCGGGTCCACCGGCCATCCGCCCCGCAGCGCTTCCACCCGTTCCCGCACGAAACCCTGCTGGGTGAGGGAAAGATCGCGCGGGGCCACCAGCACCGGATGGCGACCGGTCTCCCCCAGGCGCAGGCCCCGCTCCAGCAGGGCCAGGGGCGGCAGAGTGGCGAATCCAGCCAGTCCGCAGGCTCCGGCGGCGAGTTGGTCGGCATGGGCGGCCAAGTCCAGGTCTTCACCCTCCTGGCTGAAGGAGCCCCACAGCAGCAGCCTGAGGGGTTCAGGCCAGGCGAGCATGAGCCTCTCCGGCCGGTCGCGCCAGGGTTGGGCCCAGGGAAGCAGGGCCACGGTGCCGTACCCCCCGGAG
>Ga0209087_1000893_pt1 | contig 18255 bp, 30 predicted proteins | sample S_130805_EF_Meta_FD_187321 | JGI IMG/M metagenome (GOLD analysis project Ga0209087, IMG submission 187321) | Freshwater microbial communities from Lake Simoncouche, Canada to study carbon cycling - S_130805_EF_MetaG (SPAdes) (version 2) | ecosystem: Environmental > Aquatic > Freshwater > Lake ... | reverse complement strand
TCTGTAGCAAGTTTTGCTGCAGTTACTGCACTTGCAGCAATCTCTGCTGTATCTACTGCACTGTCTGCAATCTTAGCATTTGTAACTGAGTTTGAAGCAAGTTTTGCATCTGTTACGTTAGCATCTAGAATCTTTGCAGTTGTTACTGAATCTGATGCCAACTTTGCTGCAGTAACATTTGAATCAAGAATCTTTGCAGTTGTTACTGCATCTGCAGCAAGTTTATCAGCAGTTACATTTGCATCTGTAATTTTTGCTGTAGTTACTGCACCTGCAGCAAGTTTTCCTGTAGTTACGTTTAAATCTGTAATTTTTACGGTAGTTACTGAATCTGAAGCAAGCATTGTTGCTGTAACTGTACCAGTATCACCAGATGTAATAACTGTTCCATCTACGTTTGGAAGTGTAATTGTGCGGTCTGCAGTTGGATCTACTACTGTAAGTGTTGTCTCATAAGCATCTGCTGTTGCACCCTCAAATGTAATCTGTGTATCAAATACACCAACGGCTTGTGGTGCTGCCCACTTTATACCAGAGGTTTCTGCTGAGTCTGCTGTTAAGATATAATTATTTTGTCCAACGCCTAATCTAGATATTGCATTGTCTGCAGTACCAACTAGTAAATCACCTTTTGCGTCTGCAATTTTCTTTGTAAGAATATCATGACCTTCAACGGTTGCGGTTGCTCCCTCAACTACTAATCCAGCCTTTACTCTAAAATCTTTTGTTACTGTTGCCATTTACTATCTCCTTGGTTAAGCCTTCAAACCAGTACGCATGTAGCGCAAGGTAATCGGGGTCTGACCCACCACGGGAACTACAGTTAGGTTAACTGTGCCTCCTGCCCTAGAGACGCTAATGGTGCCAATATTCCCATTGTTGTCTACTGTTCCATATTCACTGACGTTATCATTTGTACCGTCAGGAACTATGGTTAACTCTGTTGTGAAGAACTTGTCTCCAGTGCTCTTCTTTAATGTGACCACGTATTTAACGGATCTCCATTCTGAGGCTGTAAAATTATCAAATATTGTGCTGTTCTCAATACCAGTGATTGTTACTTCATTGTTACCCGCAGAGCCTAGGTCTGTTGCTTGTGCTGAAGCGGTATCAATTAAATCTACATAATCTTCTTGAGTTGGTCTATCACCTGTCTGAAACAGGGCCTTAACGCTTGATAATGATATTTTTGCCATGGCTAAATTATATCATAGATTTTAAAGTATATAGTTAGAGAAACCAATTACCTGAACCCCAATACCTGGGGGATTATTTGGTCTATAACCTTCAATACCAATATTGGTTATAGTTAATCTGAATGGTAATATTTCTGTTACCGTTGTTGTTTTAGGATAGTCTGCAGTTACTAAAGATCCAACAGAACCTGATATGTTTTGAATTGTTGGAGATATTACAATTGTTGCTGCTGTAACTAAAAAAGCAATGTTAGAAATTAATGAAGAGTGACCAGGTATATGTTCTACTGTTGTTGTTGGTTTTATGTCAGAGATGGTTTGGCTTCTGCCAATATTAGTTATATTGGTTGTTGCCATGATTAACTTACTGTATCTTGTTCTGTGACTTCACCGATCATAATCATTTCACCCTGACAAACAGTCCAAACACGATAAGTTCCATCTCTTAACTGAATATCAAAAACATCGCCCGTTCTTAAAATCTTAGACTGTGCAGAGTTTAATGTAACAGTAAATTCTCCAACCTCATCAAACTCTGATTGATCTGGATAAACTGTAAACAATAAATCATCTCCAACATTATCAGAGTATCTTCTAAATTCTCCAGAAATATCCCAACCAGTAGTGTCTCCAGCAGATGTTGTATCGTAGTCTAATGGGTTTCCTAGATCATCTTCAACATAAATTCTAAATGAGGCACTATCTCCAATAACACAAGTCCAGTTAACAAGGGGAGGTATATTTCCAACATTATACACTGAAGGGGCAGGAGCAACTGGCTGAGTCTCCATTGCACTTTCATTGGGATTTCTATATACGGCCATTGTTAAATTATACCATTAAGCAAGTCCATTTTTTAATGCCCCCCAAGTTCCATTACCTTTTGGCTGACCAACAATAATAATTCCAGTTGAGGCATTTGATTTAGCAACTACCGCTACAGCCCCTGATCCACCAGTAGGGATTGAGTTTGTCAAACCTCCACCATTTGCAACATATAGTATATCCCCAGCGGTATATGAAGAAGTGTTAATTCCTTCAAATACTCCAGAAATAATTATCACTCCATTTGTATTATTTGAAATTGCTGCCTGTGTTATTCCTACAACTGGAAAGGTTGTTAAATCATCTGAGTCAGACTTTGCAATTAATGGTTTTGTTGTATAGCCAGAGATCCGTACTGGAGTTCCTTTTGCAATTGTTGAACCTGTTGTATTTCTAACTTCTAAAGAAATAAATGGAACACCAACGTTAGATAAAATATCTTCTAGTCGTTCTGCAAGTGATTGAATGTCCTCATGAACATTTACAGGGTCACTTAAAACGGGATAAGGAAGGTCATAATTAGTAGTTGCACCAGTAGCCATAGTACTTATTATTATACCACTTCCCCGCATAAAAATTAAAAAGTTATAGAAATGTTACCTAAAGTTTGACCTTGAAGCCAAATTCATGTTATAATTAATACATGCTACCAACAGGTAGCATTTGTTCTCTAGGAGGTTATTATTATGAGAAGAGACAAGAAGGCTTGGATTGGAATCCTAGCAATGGTTGGAGTTGTGGCACCCTTTAGCAACTTTGCCAATGCATCAACTACGGAAAACAACTTACTAATTAAACAGGCTGAAAACCCTGCTGCCACCCACAAGGTGGCTTTTGTTGTTTCTAAAGCAAAAATGTTAGAACGTTATGAAAACAAAACAGATCTTACAGATCTTGAATTAAAGAAGTTGCTTTCTTTGGTGGGATTCAAAGGCAACGACTTAGTAGTAGCATGGGCTATTGCTAAGAAAGAATCTAATGGTCGTCCCTTAGCATTTAACGGAAACCATAAGACTGGAGACTCATCCTATGGGATGTTCCAAATTAATATGATTGATACACTGGGTCCTGATAGACGAGATAAGTTTGATCTTGACTCTAACGCTGAATTATTTAATCCAGTAAAAAATGCTGAGATTGCATACTATATGTCTAAAGGTGGAGAAGATTGGTCTTCTTGGAAGGGCATAACCCCTAAGACTAGAATGTGGATGAACAAATTTCCTAAATAGGACGGCCTATTTATATTTTTTCATTTTTCCAAGCAACATAGTCTGATCCAAATATATTTCCATTTCCTGCACGATAATGGTCTATGGAGTCGTTGTGTATTTTTTTTGCATCTTCTCCAGCGTATAGCATAAAGCCTTCTTTGTTTACAGATAATGTATTATTTATTGATTTTGTAAATATAATATATCCAACCTCATTTATTTCATAGTCAAGAACATTGCTATATTTTTTATTTAAATAAAACTGTTCTTTAATATCATTTAATATATTTTTTAAAAATATGTTTTTGGGAGATGACGCAAATATCATTTGTGTGTATCCAGGATTATCTGGCTCTTCTGATACTGCAAAGTTTAAGTTTATATCTAGCCAATACTCTATGGGCTTTTTACATAAAATATCTAGATCAGAGTATAAACCACCATTAATATAAAGGCACATATATCTCCAAAGATCTGCCCTTAATACGTTTATGCTGTAAGACATATATATCTTATGCCATTCTTTACCAAAGTTTTTTAAAACAAACTCTTCTCTTTCTTTTCCAGAAACGTATCTATACTCCCATTCTGGATTTACATTTTTCCATGAACTTGAACATTCTAAAGCCTTTAAGTCAAGTTTGTTATAATTGCATTCATATGTTTGCCAGATTACTTTAGGTATCATTCTTTAATTATTCATTCTTAATTAAAAGATTTAGCCCTATGTTTATACTTGATGCAAGAGGTGGGGCAATACCTTCGTCCCATACCGCTCTAAAGCAACTAGTGCAAACGCCAGCATAGGCTTTCTTTATTGCATCCTGCCTTTCTTGACTATTCCAAATTTCTTTAATTGTTTTATTGTTTATATTTTCGTAAGTAGTTTCATAGTTAAAGTCTGCACAGCAAAGATAAACATTTCCTGTTGCAGAAATAAACAACTCTTGGTCTGGATATTTATTTCCACATGCAACAACTTTACCCTTTTGATTCTTTTGAATAGCACTTTGATTTGAAATAATTTTAAGTTCAGAAAGTACATTGGTTCTATCAGATAAATTATTTCTTAAAGAAACCATAAATTTTGGAAACATGTCTTGCATTTTATCTACAATTCTTTGGTGCTCACCATCAGAATAAAACGGAGCATTCTCTAAAACTTCCATCCATCCACCATTCTGAATCTTTGCTTCTGGACTAATTCCATTTACAAGAATCATTAATTGCTCACCCTTAAAGGTATCTGAAAGTATGTCGCTTGCGTATTCAAGATTATTTATTAATTTATCAAATAGTTTTGGGTTAAACCCAGTAAACTTTGACCATTGATCTTTTTCTATTGATGGAATGTTTAGTATTACATCTGTTACTACATCGCTATAATCTTTTATTAGGTCAGTTTTATCTATTGTTAAATTTACCCCGTTAGAAAAAATATACATCTTAATGTTATATTTTCTATGAAGGTCTAGCATTTCTTTAAAATATGGATAAAGCAAAGTCTCATTGTAATGTATTGGATTGTTAACGATGTCAATATCTGGATCAACAAAGTCTCCCCTTCCTTCATCAATTTGCTTTAAAATGCTCTCCATGGTTTCAACAGACATAGTTCCACGATTTTCTTTTGGGTTTCCTAAGTATGCAACTGGACAAAACCAGCACTTAGCGTTACATACTCCATTTGGATCTATGTTTATGTGTTTAATCATCTACACTAATCCATTCCTCTAATTTAGTTTTTGGTTCCCATCCAAGAACTGTTTTTGCTTTTTCTATATTAGAAAGAATTGATCTTGACTCTCCTGGTCTTTCTGGTATATTGATTGATTCATAATTAAAGAAGTTTGCTATATCATTTATAGAGTAGTTTATTCCCCCACCTATATTAAATATTTGACCAAAATATTTTTTATCTATATCTTTTGTTGCTGCAAGAATATTTGCCTCAATTACGTCTCCAACATATGTAAAGTCTCTTCTTTGCTCACCATCGCCAACAATAGTTAAAGGTGTTTTATTTTTCTTTTGATTTTTAAATGTTCCTATTACTGGAGCATAGATTCCCTCTGATGGTTGACGACTACCATACACATTAAAATATCTTAAAATAATTGTTTCAAGTCCATATAAGTCAGAATATGTTTTGCATAGTCCTTCAGCAAAAACTTTTGAATTAGAATACGGAGTTAAGCAGTCGCTTTCTTGTGTCTCAATATTTGGAACTGGATTTCTTCCATACGCAGAGGATGTTGATGAAAAAATAACCCTTTTAACTCCTGCTTCCCTTGCACACTCTAAAACTACCGAGGTACCAAGGGCATTGACTCTAACTGTTTCCATTGGATGTGCGATTGTTCTTTGTATTCTTGCCATAGCAGCAAAATGAAAAACATAATCAATTCCATCGTAAAGTTCTCTGGTGTTTACATAATCACAAATATCTAGTTTATAATTTTTTGCTTTTTCATTCCAATAGAACTGCTTGTTTGCTACTGCTGATTCATTGTCAATAACTGTAACTTCGTGTCCAAGATTAATTAAATAATCTGTGAGATTTGATCCAATAAAACCTGCTCCACCTGTAATTAAAACTTTCATTTATTCCTCCCAAATTGCATATTTACATTTTCTACAAAAATCACTATAAGAATTCTTAATCATTTCCTGTCTTTCTTGACCTTCCCAAATATCTTTAATTGATCTATCCTTTATGTTGATATATGCTGTTTTAAAGTCATAATCGTGACAACATAAAATTATATCACCATTAGCATTCATGTGAAGCCACTCTTCTGAACGGCTAGGCCCAAAGTCTTCTCCTCCAGCACAACCAACCACTTTTTTATTAAAGTTGTCTGCTTGTATTTTTATAATATCAAAATTAGTTAGAATATCATTTTCTTCAAGTTTTCCAGATCTATCATTTAGGTGTATATCGCTAAAGACTGAGGACCTTGGAAATAATCTTTTAAACTCTATAAGAGACTTAGCAACATCGCCAGTATTTCTATCATAGTCTAAATGTGGCGCTAACCTTAATAACTTTACTCCTCCACCATTTTCAAATAAAGAATCTTCTTGTACTCCATTTACCTGAATTCCAAAAGACATGTTATTTTTAAAAAACTCTTCTTCTGCATATTGTAAATTTTCAATTAACTTATTAAACATCTTTACATTAAATCCAGTATATTGAGCCCACTGATCTGGAAATGCTGACGGAATGTTTAATGTTATAACCTTAACCACATGAGGATATTTTTTAATAAAATCAATTTTATCTTTATTAAGTGTTGTTCCATTACTAAACAATATTGTCTTTAGTTTATATTTTTCATACGCTTTAATCATTTTTTCAAAATCTGGGTATAAAAGAACTTCATTATAGTGAGCATTGATAACAGTATCAAATTTTGGATCTACAAAATCACCACGACCCTTATCTAATTGGTCTAAAACATTAACCAGAACGTCTATGTCCATGTTCTTTTTCCCAATTATTGGATTTCCACCATAGGCAACTGGGCAGTACCAGCACTTTGCATTGCAAATTCCATTTGGATCAAGTTCAAGAACCTTCATCATTTTTTTTTCCATATTAATAATACTTTTCTATAAAAATATTTTTATCTTTTAATTTTTTTAATAAAAAAGAATAGTGATTGTCAAATTCTTTCCAATTTTTTAAATCTGTCCAATTGTTTTTTGACATTTTTTCTTCTTTTATATCTTCGATAAAATATTTTTCTAGTTGATCTTCATTAGAGATATTTAAAAATTTTAAAAGATCATTTCTTTTTGTTTTTTCTATAACTAAGTCCTCAATCCTAAGATTGATATATTTTTCTTTTGGTATTTTTGATAAAGAATTAAAAGATTGCATAGTTCTATCATACCACCAGTCTAGAGCATCAAACTCATTTTTATTATTTGATAGTGAAAAAAAATCTCTCATCTTATAAATAGAGTAGGCCGAATCTCTTCCATCCCTAAACATATGAATAAACTTTGACTCTGGTAAAATATTTAATATTCTATTAGAATATCTTATATTTGATGGCGTAGAATCTGCAAGATATAAAGAATTAACATTAAATGATTTTTGCTTTACAAATATACTAAAATAAAAAGACCTAATAGAATCAATATTATTGTCTTTAAAATTATTATTTAAGTTTTGTTTAATTAGTTGTAGAGAGTCATTGTTAATTGAGTTTGATATGCCAACAGTTTGTTTTGTTCCTGGAAGCCATTCCTTATTTAAATAAAGATTAAATGTGTTTAAATCTTTACTATCAAGTAAGTCCAATAGTCCAAATTTATCTGTCATAACTCTAAGTTCTAATGGGTCACTTGCATACACTTTTGAATGATGTCCAAGATATTCTTGAGTTATTGTTGTTCCACTTCTTCCAGTCCCTCCAATAAAAAGTGGAATCATTTATCAAAAAACTCTCTACGAAAATTATTTAATTCTTTCATGTGTTGTATTTCTTTAAAAAACCTATCTCTATAGGTTTGCCTTAAATCATCTCCATATCTTAAAATCATATTATCATCAGTAATTTCAGCATAATACAAAACTTTTTCTAAAGTAAAAATAAAATTTTTAGACCTATTACAGTATTCATTTAGTCTTTGCCATAAGTCTTCATCTCCACTATAATCTGTATTATCAAAATATCCTATTTTTTCAAATGCAAGTTTATTAAAAAATGCATGAGCAAGGTTTTCCATTGGAGTAAAAGGTGTGTTGTACCATTCTGGTGGAGAGTTTCCAAACCTAACCTCAAGATCTTGAACTCCTAAAATTTTTGGATTATTATTAAAAACATTTACTACTTCTTCAAACCTGGTAGGTTGAGAAAAATCATCAGCATCGTGAGTAGTATAAATATCGTAATGTCCTGATTCCATAAAACGAATTCCAGTATTCTTACTATAAAAGCATCCACTATTTTTGTTATTATTAACTATTTTTACTCTTGGATCATATAAAAATTTTTTTGCCTCTAATAGAGAGTTATCTGTTGATGCATCATTTACTATAACCAAGTCAAAGTTAGTATGTGTTTGTTCAAGGATGCTGTTGATTGCTCTTTTTAATAACCTTTCTTCATTATATACTGGCAATGCTACTAAAATTTTAGTACTTAAAGTATTCAAGTTCCCACCACCATTCATTTTTTATAATATCTATATATTTTTTATTAAAAACATCTAAACATTTTATATCTTTAGGCTTAAAAGCCTTTTCATAAACATCTAACTTAATTTTAGGAAGTGAATGGTTTGGCAAAATTTTATTTATTTCTTTTTCTATTCCAGACTCGTATCTTAGAAACTCAGACACTTGTATTTCTCCAGAATCAGATGTGTATATGTTTTTATTACTTTTTAGCCACTCCCATCCAAGTTGATTATTAAAATATAGATCAACTAAACTTTCTTTATTTATTTTTTCTAAACTGTTCCAACTTGTTTCTATTTTTTGCATTTTTAATCTATGAAAAAAATGAGATAGAACCATGTCAAATGGATTTCTTATAAAAATATAAGACTTTGTATTTGACAAATCAATAACCTTTGATATTTCTGAATATGAAACATGATTGTAAAGTTCTTTATAGTTTCTTGGTCTATAACCAGGATACCTTATTTCGTCTTTAATTGCCCATGCAGGGTCATCAGATGTTCTTGGTGTTACTATAGCGTCTTCTGGCATTATCTTAGAAAGTACAACTTCTAAAGATGTTCCACCGACCTTTTGGTTTTTTAATAACAAAAAGTTATTAGTTTTAGAATAAATCATTTTTACTATTCTCCAAATTAACAGGTTCTTTTAGTTCTTCTTGTATTTTTTTTAATAATATGCTATGTTCTGAAAACTCAAAATCTTTTTCAGATAAAGTTCTCATAAAAGGACAAAATTTTCTTGCCTGCTTCATGCACTCTAAATGTAGTGGATATACATCCGAATAAACTCTTGGACCATCTAATCCGTCTTTTGATATATAACTATTACTTGAAGTCCACCTGCAACACAACTCCTCATTACTAAAGCCATTACCACAGTATCCACAAAGATTGTCTGTTACTACCATCTCTTCATTCTTTAAGTTAACAGATAAAAGACCGTGTTCTTGACTAATAAATAAAGGAATTGATTGCCATGGAATCGGTACAATCTTGTGTAAATATCTATTAAATTTGTTTGAAAAGTTTAACGTTTTATTAAAGTGTAAACGCTCTGGAGTTACTACATACGGCCTTGGAAGTCCAGTAACTTCTGCATTTTCACTACTCCAAGTAAAATCTTTTTTATAATACTTTTCCATATTTTCTATTCATACATTTTCTTTTTCCAAATATTTTTTTTATACCATCCCATTGACGCATTCATACTTCTTTTACCATTATTAATTGCTTCAGGGATTATACTTCTATCAATTTCACTTTTCCAATTTTCTGTTTTAAATAAAATTAATTGAGCAATTGGAGTTCCTGCCTCTATAACTCCTTCAAAGTTTAAACTAAAATGTACTGGGACATTTCCTTCATGAACAACCATCTCGCCATCAATTATTCCAGACAATGTTATAAAAGGCAAGTCAAATCTATTTAGTGGATGAGTTAATAGGGCACTATATCCTTTTGGAATCTTAAATAAATGTTTTGTTTGCCAGATATAGTGATTGTCAGAATATCCATTTGGTGTTGGAAGGTTTGGATTTACGTCTTTTGATCTAATATCAATAAATTTTTGAGTATAGTCATTCCATGTTATTACTGGACCACCATCTGTTTGTTCAACAGATATATCTACAGGTAGTGGAATCATATATCCAATGGTTAAAGAATCACTAAAACTAGTGCAACTTTTAAATGTGTGTGGATACGGAAGTCGTTTTGGCAAACTCATTCCGCCTTCAAACTTTTTTTCATTTTTATACCAAGATGGAATAAAAAATTTAGAAGACTTTATTTGAGGGAAAACGTCATCTATTGCTATATGTTTTAATATATTTTTTTTATTAGTAAACATTATTTATACTCTTTTCTTTGCCAAAAAAGCCTTTTATATCTATCAAAAAAAAGACTTGATAGTTTTGTAAAATGTTCAAATGATACCTTTATGTCTTTTTCTGTTCCTTGTTTAATAGTCCAACTGTCTCTTTTAATTGGTATTACCTGTACCATTGGAGTTCCTGCTGGTATCATTCCCTCAAAATTATGATCTTTTAAAACAAATGGAAAGTTTATTGCATAATTGTATGTGTCTGTATCAACAAGACCTTCTATAATCTGAAAATATTCATTTCCTCCATGAACTGGAGCAATAAATAAAGATGAGTAACCTTTTGGGGTTTTTATTGACCAAGGGTTAATCCATTTAGGATATTGGTGCTGATTCATGTGTGGGTGATAGGCTGCTTGTTGAATTGGATGAAACTCAATATCTATATTTCCACTTGTTATATATACAATATCGCCATTTTCATTTTTTTTAACCCAAAGATCACAATAAGTTGGAATTATATACCCAGCAGTTAATGCATCAAAAACTGGAATACACTTTTTTATTGTTGATTTAGTTTCACCATTAAAGAAACCTTCTTTTTTATTGCCTATGTAGGGTTGAGTTTTTTTATACCATTCAGGCAAAAAAGACGATGCTGGCTTTGGAAAATAATCTAAAGAAACATCTGAAATTTTTGAAAAAACAATACTATTACTCATAATTTACCCCCATATAAAAGTTTTTAAAATAACTATGTTTATAAAAAAATAAGTAGTTTATTACTTTGGAACATCTGGCAAGGGTTGTGAACTTAATGCAATTTCTTCATCAGACAAACCTGCTTGTTGTTCCAAAACAACTACTGGTGCAATTTCTACAGGCATTACTGTAACTGGAGCAATAAACTCTGTTCCATTCCATTTCCACAATACCTTAACATTTTCATCAGTAATTATTGGACCATCAACTTCTGAAGAAAAATTAGTTGATTCAACTGATATAACAGTATTATCGTTTGCTGAATCAAGAACTGCCCACTTTATTTTTTGTGGATCTAAAAATTCTCCATTTACATATCTCTTTAGTAGATAAGACTCTGATCCTTCTTCTACTTCAATAACATGATCTGCAGATGTGTCTACAGGATTTTCTGATTCATGTTCTGCATAAACAACATTATCTTTTAATTGTACATACTTTTTCATTTTTTATCTCCCTTTAGTAGTATTCTACGACTTCATAGCGACATGGACCTGTTGCTGTAATTGTTGTTGAATCTACTAAGTAAATTCCATAAACAGCACTTGTTAGTGATGTTGATCCACCTGAAAGATTTGTTGCATTAAGTGAAATGTTTCGTGCACCAATAGTAAATGCTGGAATATCTGAAATATATCCAAAAGTGTAGTTTGGTATTGATTGGTATCTATTTTGTACATAATAGGAAACAATAACGTTATTAAAACCTTTTCCTGGTGATGAACCGCCTTGACCACCCATACCTGCTGCTGCAGTTGTTGCTGTTGAGGTTGCTCCAGTAGCAGCACTAAGTGTTCCAGTTGCAGCAACTGATCCTGCACTTCCAGTACTAAAAGAGTTACAAATTGTTTTTGCTACTGTTACTGCAGAAATTGTTATATTTCCTGATGTTGCAGCGGTACCACGTTGAATAGACTTAATTGCAGATGTAATTCCACCTGATGTAGGAAATGTTGCGATACCCATGTTATGCTATCTCCACTCCGCTAATATGAAAGTTAACTGATGTTGCTGAAGCAAAGCCTTTAATGGTCTTTGTTGTAGCAAGAACTTGCTTAAGATCAATATATGCAGTTGTATTTGCTGCAAGTGCTGTTGTTGTGTGTAGAGAAACATCATCTAGCAATAGAGAAAATGTTTGTGCTGATGCTGATGTATTTGTAACAGCGATGTTTGTTACTACCGCTGTGGTGGATGCTGGCACTGTATAGAGAGTTGCAGAAGACGTTGCTGCTGCTGCTCTTGCTAGTGCTTTAGTTGTTGTAGCCATTAATTACTACCTCCTAAGTAGGTCATAGTGTTATTATACACTATTTTTTTTAACAATTATGATATTTCAGCACCACTAAAATGGTACTTTATCCCTGATGCATTGGCATATCCAGCAATAATTTGTGTTGTAGCCAATGCCTGCTTAATATCAACAACTGTTGTTGAATATGCTTCGATTGGGGTATTAGAGAATAATTCAACACCGTTCAATAAAATATAAAAGTATACAGTTCCAGAGGTTGTATTACAAATTGATATGTTGCTAAGAACTGTTGTTGTACTTGCTGGAACAGTATAAAGCGAGGCAGAGGATGTAGGGAAAGTCCCTCTAGCAAGTGCTTTTAATGTAGTAGCCATTTATTTTTCTCCAATTGAATAATTATACATGATTATAATGCCCCTATTAAGACTAATAGTTCAGATGCAACACCAGTTAAAGTGTTACCAGCATAAGTAATTGTCTTATTTGTTAATGCTACAGAATTTGATAAGGTAACGGCTGGAGCAGCCCATTTTACGCCTAAAGTTTGTGCAGAGTCTGCGGTAAGAACATAGTCATTGCTTCCAACTGAAAGATTGTCTACTGCATCATTTGCAGATCCAATAATTAAATCACCCTTAGCATCAATAATTCCTCTTGAAACGCTACCTGCTGGGTCAAGATTGGTTATTTGTCCTTGAAGATTGTTTAGTGTATATGCAATAGAGGGGTTTACTAGGTTTGCAGTATTAGAATTTGTAGTCGTGTAATCTGTTGATCCATAATGATACAACTTGAATGCTGCTTGAATGTCAGCATTATCTACATACCCAGGTATTTTAGTTGGGTAAAGTGTTCCAATTAATTCAGATGCCATATGTTTTCACCTTGTCCATTATATCATAACCGATACAAAAATATGAACTGAAACTTCTGCATCAAGTGCGCCCCAGGTTCCATCATACTCAGAAGCCTCAAGATTTATAACTAAATTTGTTCCAGATATGCTAATAGATGAAAGAGAGGATGCCAATGGTTTTGTATTTTGAATTGAGTATTGAACATTAAAATTTGCAGCGGTAAGTCCAAGGGCAGTAGATATATTTGTTATTGGAATAACTACAGATCCGCCACCAGCATATGCGCTTGTTCCAGAAACAAAATTTACTGTATGCAACTTAGAATAAATTGTTGGGTTTAACCTTAAAACCTCTACCCAAGTATCTCCACCAGGTTCTGAAACATATTGATATAGGTATCCATAGTCTGATCCAGGAGCAGAGTTAATATATAGGTCGTTTAATATTTTAGTTGATATGGTAGCCGAGTTTGGATTTCCTATGCCCACAAAAACTTTACTACCACGAGTTCCAGTTGGTCCAATATCAACCAAAAGTTCAATTACCTCTGGTCCCGATAAAACAGTTAGATCGTCATTAGACAATACTACATCTGGCATTACACTGCCCCAGTGATATCATCTGTTACTGTAATGGAACCAGTAAGTAGTGTAAATATATTATTTGCCCCATTGTCAATTTGCACATCATATACATATGAGGTTCCAGCAACTAGTTCTCTTCCTTGGGTAGGAGTAATTGTGCACGTAATAATATCATTTGTGGTGTCTACTGTTGCTGTTCCTACAACCTGTGTTCCAGCACTACCACGCCTATTGGCTATTGTAAAATCTGCATTGCCAGCATAGGAATCAAGAGAAAATGTTGTTCCATTTGCATTTTTTGGACGGATTACAAATTGATACGTGTCACCACGATAGTAACTAAAATTATAAGTACCTGGAAATGCCATTATTCCTCCTGCTTTATTATACCATTAACAAACAGAGATATAGATGCCCTTTAGCAATAAAGTGCTTTCTGAATCTGTTCTTGCCTGCGGTCTTGCTCCATATCCTTTAATTCTTTGGTCATCGATATATACCGTTTGAAAAAATGACATGTCGTAAGAATATTGGTATTTAAGGTTTGCCACATATGAAGTAGGGGAGTTTGAATATTTTTCATTAAATGTTCTAAGCCATAACTCGGTATAGTTTGATTCAGTGCTTATTGTAAAGTCATACCTTATGTCAACTTTAGCCCCTAGTTTTAAACCTTTAAAATTAAACATGTTCATATCTGACAACCAAAGTTCATTACTATTTTTCATAATATATTCTTGGTTTGAAGATTCAAGGTTTGGATAAAAACTAAGAGATACCCACCCATCATCTCCTCTTTGTGGTCCTAAAATGCTAAGTTTGTCTGATCCATTTTTATAATATACCCATCCTGGATATTGTCCTGAAACTGAATCATAGCCTTCTCCGCCTTTACCAGGCTCTCCACGCTCTCCCTGTGGTCCAGGCCTACCACGTTCTCCTTGTGGTCCCTGAGCGCCTATATCACCTTTGTCGCCCTTATCCCCCTTGGGACCTGTTAATCCAGTTTCTCCTTGAAGACCAGGAACTGCAATATATTGCTTATCTAATTCTTGTGGATTTGAAGATTGAACAGCATCTAAATAATTTTTTTTTCTTAAAGGTTGAGGCGATTCCATATTCTTTGCCACAATTTTACTACCTTGACTGTGTTCTATAAACCTTAGTTCCAACTTTAATTACAGGAGGAATATTTACTTGTGCTGGAGTTACTATAACTATCATAGCGTACCGCTTACATCACCTATTACACAAATTGTTCCAACAACTGGTGTCCACTTGGTAACTTCATCTCCGCCACCGCCAGATACTCCATCTCCAGGTAGTGTAGCCTGAAGGTCAAACCTTAACTCTGCAACGACTGGCTTGTATTTGCCAAGTCCCCAGTTCTTTGTAATGTTTGCTTTTGCAATAATATAAATAACACCGTCTTCATAGGACTCTACCGTTAATAAATCCAGGGCATCTGATACTGGATCGTATGAAGTTGCTATAAATGTCCAAGCGGTAGTCTCGTATGGAGTGGTTTCATCATCTTCAAAAAACTCTACCTTAAGAGTTGCCGTATCTCCACGGACAACGTTCCACTGAATGTTGGCAGGTGTTGCGCCAAGTTTTTCGGTTGTAGGAGTACACATAATATTAGATTATACCATAATTCATAACTGGACACTCTAAGCGCAGTGGGGTGGGGGTAGAACCTAGAGTGCCAGCCTTCACATTATAACATTAATTTATACCAGTACACATAAAAGTATAACAAAAAGTTATATGTTAAATTGTTATCAAATTGTTATATTCCTATATGTCCGTTTTGTAACTATAAGTCTATTTTAGCCAGGTATTGAATAGTGTATACTAAATATATAAAGAAAAGAATATACTATAGTTAGGTTTTTTAAAGATAGTTTATATATAGTAGTTATTTAGAACGAGAAACAAAGTCTAATAACACTTCGTACATATGATCAAGTTTATCACTAGTGGCTTTACGCAAAACTTTTGCATCTTCTTGTTCAATTTTAATTGCCTTAATTTCATCACGCATACTGGTTCCGCCGTTTGTTTTAGTTTCGGCACGAATATCTTCTACGGCTTCGGCAATAGGTTTGATTTGAATCTTTATGTACCAGCGAATCGCACCAATTATAATTGCGCCAATTGAAAGCAAAGCGAGAATAAATTGTGCCCAGTCAGTTGCTGTCATAATAACACTATTATACATTATTTTTATTTCAAATTCGGCGGGATACGAATTAAGCCGAAAAATAGAGTATACAAACCTCCCCCTGACAACATAAGAGTAATACACTCTAACAGTGTCAAATACTGGACATATACTCTATATCTGCTATAATCGTATTATGGAAATTACAACTACAAAAGAACTATTGGTGGAAAACCTTATCAAGTATTTTAACGCAGACTTTTTAAAGAGTCTTGAAGAGGCAGAACTTGATGAAGATGAGAAACATGCAAACATTATATTATCTAGAAAGAAGATCAAAGCAGATGCTGAAGGTTTGGCTACTGTGGTCTTTAAATCATTTGAGTAATTATGTCTGACCAGGATGATCGTGATGTTAGACCTTGGGATTTATTTAATGGATCTCCTAGGTCGCCAGAAGAAGTTGCTCAATACCGTTTAGAAATTTGTAAAGGTTGCGACTTCTTTAGACCAAGAACTCAAACCTGTAAAAAGTGTGGATGTTTTATGGCTGCTAAGTCTATGTTACAAAATGCCAAGTGTCCTATTGGTAAGTGGTAAAGTTGTTTAACAAAAATAATGATTGCGTTATAAAGTTTGTTGGCATGGTTAAAGGAATTAAAGATATAGAAGAATTAAGACCAAAACCAGCAAGTAAATTTTTACCAGATTGGTGGAAAAATATACCACAACAAAGTCTATTTGGAAACCCTACTATTAAAAAATGTCCTGGGGTTCATGATTTTTTAAAACATGGGTATATCTTGCCTATGTGGGCTAATGTTAAAATTATTACAAACGAATCTAGTATAGGCTATGAGGTAGAAGAAAATAAATATGGTCTGGACTTCTTGCCATGGACAGAACATCCAAATGACCAATTATTAAACTATGGAAACTTTAATTCAAATGGACAAAAAATTACTCATGTTTTAAATATGCAAACCCCATGGAGGATCATAACACCACCAGGATATTCCACAATGGTGCTTCCTTTAAATTATGAATTTAATGAAAATTTTACAGTAATGTCTGGAATTTTTGATACAGATATCTTTCACACCACAAATGTTCCAACATTTATTCACACAGAAAAAGGTTCTTTTGATATTAAAATGGGAAATCCTTTACTTATGTACGTGCCATTTAAAAGAATAAAAAATAAGGTAGAATTCTATGGTGTAGAGGATAAAGAACACAAACATGTAATATATCAAGAAGATTTAATTAATGATCTAAGGCAATGAAGGTGTTCCATATAGAAAATACAACAGAAAAGAGATAAAAAATGACTAATAGAGTTATCAAAATTAATATACCAATGGTTTTTGATCAAGGTGTTATTACAGCGCTGACTGGAAAAAACTTTGAGAAACCAAGTGATTTCTCAGACTACTGCCAGGATACAATGTATCGTATGCTTAAGAAAGCATGTGAGTCTTCTGCTATTCAGTATATGATGCAAGTTGAAGAAGTTACAGATCTTTAATCATACCGTTCAAAATCTGAAAAATTTTATAAATAGGGTTTGACCAAAATCTGAATATTTTCTATACGTGTATGATACATGTTTTTGTGAAATAAAAATAAATAAATTAGTGAGCACACTACTACCCTGTAAAGATCTGATACTAGTGCGACCTAACTATTCTAACACTTGCAAGGGTCTATGCGGGTCTCATTCTCACTAAAAATAATGATACCTGTGTCACCGCAGGTCTCGCATGTATGTGCATACATTCCATTCATTTACTTATCCCAACACTTAGGGCAAGTGATAATGTCATCACTGGCAAAGGCTTCACTTGACATCTTGCTATCGCATAGGCGACATGATAGAGTAATCATTCACTTACCTACCTTAGATAGAGCCATATAGCGTTCAACAATAATCTTAGCCTTATCAAAGCCGTACTTGTTGTTTAGTATTTGGCATTGGCGTAGTGTCAATGCATAGGTACTAGGGTTATTCTTACTTAGTATCTCAGAGCCAAACTCTGCTACTAGTTCGTTAGTTATTTCGTTAGTGTAGTTCATAATGAACCACCTTTCTTTTAATGTGATAGACCTTGTGTCTATCGCTTTTCTTGACCTAGGTTATTTGCTCTTATTGGGAGGCTCACTAGGATTTGTGTTACTATTTAATTTTTCTTATACTAGAAGTATAGCATAGAAATGTCAAAAAGTCAAGTTTAGACACGGACAATTCGGACATTTTCTGTGTGATATGCATCACACGCCTCGAAAAAAGTTATCCACATGATGCACATCACACCCCCATTTCACGCTCAAGTTATCCACATGACCTGTATCACAATCCCTTTTGTCCGCT
>Ga0209087_1000892_pt1 | contig 18261 bp, 24 predicted proteins | sample S_130805_EF_Meta_FD_187321 | JGI IMG/M metagenome (GOLD analysis project Ga0209087, IMG submission 187321) | Freshwater microbial communities from Lake Simoncouche, Canada to study carbon cycling - S_130805_EF_MetaG (SPAdes) (version 2) | ecosystem: Environmental > Aquatic > Freshwater > Lake ... | reverse complement strand
GCCTACAAGCAGAGGAACACGGCACCTCTTGGCCACACGCTCAACCATCGCCATATCCGGACCCCTAGATTCGACCGTTGCAGAAATGTCGATTAAAACGATCTCATCCACCCCCCAATCATTAAGAAATTCAACCGCGATCTCAGGCCGCCCCACTGGAAGATAACTCCGAAAGCCGATACTTTGAACGACGATCCCTTGCCTCACCACTAGGGTGGCGATGATTCTCTTTTTCAGCATGAGCCTAAGGTGTTGAAGAAAGCACGAAATAGTTTCAGGCCGTTGTTCTGACTTTTTTCGGGGTGAAACTGCACCCCGAAAATGTTATTTCGTTGCACCGCCGCCACGACCGAAAGGCCATACTCACAGTGCGCCAGCACATGTTCAGGGGCGCATTGGAAATGATAGCTGTGGTCAAAATAAAAGTTAGGGCTTTCGCTAAGGTTGGAAAATAGGTGCTCGCGACGCATGGGTCGGACCTCGTTCCAACCGACATGAGGCACGGCATACTCTCTGGGCAATTCAAACCTGCGGACCACTCCTGGGATCCAGCCTAACCCTGCATGGCGCCCGCCCTCCTCTGAAAAGTCCGCCAGCAACTGCATCCCCACGCAAATACCCAGAATCGGCGTTCCCCGTTTCAGCACCACCTCTCCGAGAATCTCGTCGAGATGTCGTTCCCTAAGGTTGTGCGCGCACTCGGCAAAAGCCCCTACCCCTGGTAAGATAACTGCATTCGCCTCCGCGATCACCTGCGGATCACAAGAAAGGACGACTTTACTATACCCGAGTGCGGATATCGCGTTCCTCACGGAATCAATATTCCCAGTGCCATAGTTGGCGATTACGATGGCGGGTTGTTTTATAATCCAATTCCTACCTTGAAGCGGGGAAGATATTTTCCCAAACCCGCCTTGATAAACAGATTTGGGTTCACCGCTTTGTCCACCTGCCGCCAAAACTCCTTTACCGTGATGCCTATATAGTGCGAAAAACTCTCTATATATACGTCGGAACACTTTCCATCAAATTTTTCATTTAGCTGGATGCCCTCATCTCGGGTTATATGACCATTGCGGATATCTTCGTTCACATAATCAGACACTCTCCCGAATCCAAATTTCAGGTATTTGATCATCTGATTAAGAGTCACCCAATTCTCATCCAAGGAAGTAACTCCAACTGGATCGCCAATGTCCCAAGGTTTTTCCCGTCGGATATCCAGACCTCTTAAAGCCGAATATGTGCCATTATCCCGCAAAGACCAATCCCTCCAAAAATAACCAAGAAAAGTGATTCGAAGATTCCCGCGGGTCATTTCTTCTTCCTTCGGATAAAGATACTGAAGGATTTGATTCCGCCGAATTTCTTCATCTAACAACCAAGTCACGTCACCACCCCCCAAAGTGTTCATTCGGCGTAAATTGTTGCCATCGGCCCCGCTTTTCCCCATCACATTGAGATCGCCAAGCTGTAGGGCAGCGTTTTCTCCCCACCAGATCAAGGGAATCTGGTAAGCAATTGCTAATCGGGGCACGCTGCTGAAGAGCGCGAGTTCAGTGGATTTACACCAATTTGTATATTCCAAAAAACCTTTCCGCATAAGCTTACGCCACATCTGTGGGCCCGGATGAATGGCGACGCAATCGAAACCGTGGCGGATTAGATTTGATACATTTTCAACGCCCCGCTGGGTGACCTGCTCTGGGGGATAACCCAAATTTACCAGTAAGGGATTCATTCCTAGCTCCTCTTTAACAAAAATCGCCTGGCGAGTGCTATCCTTGCCACCACTTACTCCGATAATGCAATCATAAGTCCCATTCTTGTGAGCACGGCCGAATGCAACCACCTCTTGAAGCTCGCGCTTCCGTTCATCCCAATCGACGTGAACGAGTCCTTCGTGATAAGCACACGCAGGGCAGATCCCGCGAGGGCCAAAGCGAATGCCTGGCCGAGTATCAGGCTGAAGGCACCGATTGCAGTATTTCATGCGAACGCCATCTCTCTTAAATATTGGATTCCCGGATGAGGAAGAACCTTTTGGGGTGCCCAAGGCGTGAGGGCGCTGAAGACTGCGCGGCCGGCCGCCAAAGCCAAGGTCATCGCATAGGTTTGACATCCCACAACCCAGCGGGCCAGCGAGATATCATCAGCCAAAGAACCTTGGCTTAAACGCAGAGAAAGTTTGGCGTTTTCATCCAAAAAAGCCGCGTATTTTTCTGGCGTCTCGGAAGGATGTAGACGTAGGCATATTTCGGTCTCGGCAGGCAAATTCAACAGGGGCCATTTCGCGAGAAAATAACGCAACGCCTGAAACTCTCCCGGCTCCTTTCTGCCCCAATTCGAACGGATCGGCTCGAGTAGGTAAAGCACCCGATTAGGCGTAGATGTCGAGAGGGGAGTTATATGACTGAGTTCACGCTCTGCATAAGAATCCGGCACCCGCATAATCTGGATGCCTGGAAACAACTGCTGTGCAAGTCCCTCTGCGTATTCATCCACCACCCATAACTCATCAGGCAAAAGCCTTTCTCCATTCCGTATAAATCGGTCTTCATAGTTGGTCCAGTGATCAAGCACAGTAATAGAACGCACGCCCGTCTTACGGGCTGCGAGTCGTGCCTCGTGCTCGAAATCACTGGCCCAGCCACTGCCAGTGATTATCGCCCTTATCCCATGGAGATCAGAAAGTTCAGACCGAACTGGAACGTAAGGCATGTCGCGATGAAAAATCTCAACTGCGGGACCTCTCGCCTGAACCCATGCCGGATGCCAGCCCCACCTAAGTAAAATAGCGGCAATCTGTCCAGCACCCCCGGCATCGTGGCAGACGACGCCAAAAGGACTGGAAGGTTCAGTGGGACGCATAGAATTTTGCATAATAAAGCAAATCCTGGGGCTTGCCTTCCAGTAGCTCCTGCCCGCCTCGAACGGCTTCGAGGGTCATCCCAGATTTTTCCATGATCCGCACCATCGCGACATTCGCCCTCATCGCCCCGCCAGTCACCTTACGCAACTTCGCTTTCTCAAGAAACCACCCCATCAGAGTGTTCCAGGCATCTTGACCTAAGCCTTGCCCCCACACCTCCCGACGTCCGATGAGGATGCCCAAATCAACGGTGCCATGGTGCGCCGAGGTATAAGCTGTCATCGTGCCAACCGTCAGGCCATCTTGGCTATCGACAATCTTTAAAAACCAATTGTTAGTCCCTTCAAATGATGAAAGGTATTTTTTGCATGTTTCCGCGGTATGCTGGTGCAAACGCTGGTTGCTAAAACGAACCACCTGAGGATCATTGAGCCAACCAAGATATTCAGGAGTGACATCGCTCGGCTGGAAGGGACCTAGCAGGACACGGGTTCCCTTCAGGTAGGGGATGGTGGACATGGAGTTCTAGCAATTCCTTTTGTTCCCTGAAATCATTTCAGGGACTCGATTTGCCCCCAAACTTTTTGGAAAGCTCGGATAATCATCTCCACATGCCCCATGGTCAGGTCATGCACACAGAGACCAAATCCCATGTAACTGTTGTCGTTGAGATCTTCCGCCACCGGACAGATTCCTTTCGCGTAAGAAACAGGCCGCAGACAAATATCCGATGTCCAAGGAAATCCCTTTGATCCAAAGGCAATCTTTCGTTGATAAACCGGAAGCAGATGAATGTTTTGGTACCGGCGGCTAACGGCAACACCTTCCGCATGAAGCGCATCACACAGACGATCCCGAGTGACGCCAATCAGACCTAAATCCAATTGCATGGGGTAAACATAATATACGTGGGTACGATCTGACTTCACGACTGGCGTTGTTAAACCAGGCAATCCTTGAAGCCCCTCACTAAGGGCGACGGCCAAGGCTTGCCGAGACTTAATCAGACCACCGAGTTTTTTCAGCTGCTCGATTCCGATAGCACATTCGATTTCGCCCAGGCGAAAGTTGTGTCCCACCATATTACTAATGTCGCTTACCCCTTTGTCTCCCACAACAACCTCAGCATGGTTTCGGATGAGTTGGAGTCGCTCGGCAATTGTGTCGTTGTCGGTCACAAGAATCCCACCTTCGCCGGTGTGGATATGTTTGTGGTAATTCAGGCTATATCCACCCACGTCCGCGCAGGTACCTGCAAACCGCCCCTTATAAAGAGCTCCAGGCGCCTGAGCCGCATCTGAAATGACCTTCAGATTATGTCTTTTAGCGAGTTCCATAATCTCATCCATGTCGGCGGATTGTCCAAAAATGTCCGCAACAACAATGGCCTTGGTAAATGGTGTAATATTTTTTTCTATAGATTTTGGATCCATGTTATAGGTTTCTGGATCAATGTCGGCAAAGACAGGAATGCCGTTCCAGTGGAGAATCGCAGTAGCAGTCGCACACATGGTCCAAGGCGTGGTGATCACCTCATCACCCGGTTCAATTCCAATCGCACCGACGGCCGCAACCAACCCTGATGTCCAGGAATTAACAGTGACGGCGTGCTTGACCCCAAAATAATCAGCAGCTGCCTTTTCAAATTCACGAACCTTGGGACCGCCGTAAAAATCTTCATGCCAAGCACCGATAAACTGGGACAATACCCCGCTTTGAATCACCTTTTGCGCCGCTGCAAGCTCCTCCTTTCCGATGGGATTATATTTGGCGAAAGCGCTAGGGATGGTTTTTTGCCCACCCAGCAAAGCTAGTTTTTCGGCGGGGCCAGAATTAGGACTCATGGCGTAAAATCTTGCTGATCCATTTTTGTGAAGTTAATGCCTCCGAACCAAAACAAAGCGCATGCTTTTTTCCGAGAAGCGCACGGTAAAGGTGCTCTGCAATATTCAGTTGATATCTGTCCATATTTCCGCAAATAGCTTCAGGAAGCGGATTTAATTTTCGCCGCCCAGAAAAATAGGGGTTGGATTCCGCAACTTGCCATAAAATCGTCCCATCCGTTTCAAGCCGCAGCCGACCATTTTGTGCCACAATTTCAGATGTATAATGTGAGAAGTTTTTTTCTTTTGTGGCAAGAAAAACTACACTTCCGGACTCGAAATCAAATCGACAATCTGGTTCATACTTATGTTCCCAAAGTTTCTTCCGTTTTGCGATTAAACTCACTCCATGGATGGGGCCAAACCAAAATGACATTAGGTCAACGAAGTGGGATCCATTGTGCAACAATCCCTTGGAATACCAAACAACAGACTTAAAAGGCCCCTTAATTCGCCTGCTTTCAATTCGATGCTTCACTTCCAATATTCCGGGATCAGCACGCCTGATAAAATTAATAAACAGCGCTTTTCGTTCTTTTTTGCAGGCTTGGACTATCTGGCTCGAATCCTCGATGTTTTCCGCCATGGGCTTTTCACAAAGAATGGCTAGTACATTTTCCCCTTCTAGGGCAGTTGCCACCGATTTTTTATGTTCGGAAGTAGGACTGGCCACCACAACCACCTCGGGTCGAACTTCCTTAAACATTTTGTCAACGGATGAGAAAGCTGGCTTTTTATATCTTGTATGGAATTCCGCCCTTTTCTTCGGATTTGGATCATACGCCCCCGCCAAAGAAAATCCGGGATGAAGGTCAAAAGCCCTTGCGTGAGTATAAACATGGGTGGCACCCTGTGATCCTTTGTCATAGCCCATGCCGATGTCACCTAGTCCTAGAATCGCCACCGAAAATTTACGGGGATTGTTTTTCAAATATGCTGTTCGAGATAAAGTGCTTTGTTGTTAAGGCTTGAACACCTCCCAAGAGGTTGGATCTCCCCTTGATACAGCCTTTAGCAGTTTACGGCCTATCAACTTTTGGTACTCCTTCGGCGACAACCCCATTCCTGGACGTATTCGTCGAATGTCCCCATCTTTCACTACATGTCCTGCGGGCAGGTCTTTTACGAAGTAAAGCGATCTTCTGAAGCTAATGGACGACTTTTCGGCTTCAGTTGGGGCAACAAAGATTTTCCCCAGAGATTGCCATGCCCTTGCTGTTTCTTCGACAAGTTGCTTAAGTTCATGCGGCTCCAGTGAAAACGCGGCATCGACGCCCCCATCTGACCGTTTCAGGGTGAAATGCTTCTCAATCACGGTAGCCCCGAGGGCAACGCTTGAAATGGCTACGCCGATTCCAAGAGTATGATCCGACAGTCCTATTCCACACCCGTATCGTTGCCTGAGATAGGGCATGGTTAAGAGATTGCTATTTTCAGGTGTAGCAGGATATGTGCTCGTGCATTTGAGCAGGGTCAAATCCTTACAGCCCGCTTTCCGAGCCACATCTATAGATTCATCCAGCTCTTCCTGGGTGGCCATCCCGGTCGAAATAATTAGCGGCTTACCAGTCGCCGCCACACGCTGAATCAAGGGAAGATCTGTGTTTTCGAAAGAGGCAATTTTATAGATCGGTGCGCCTAACTCCTCCAAAAGGTCTACAGCCGTTTCATCAAAGGGCGTGCTGAAGCAGATGAGGCCATGTTTTTTTGCGCAATCAAAAATTGGTCGATGCCAATCCCATGGGGTATGTGCGATTTTATAAAGGTCATAGAGGCTTTGGCCTTTCCAAGGGCTTTTATCGTCGGAAATAAAAAATTCTCGCTCTTTCAGATCTAGGGTCATGGTATCGGCAGTATATGTCTGTAGCTTGATAGCATGTGCTCCTGCCCTAGCGGCGGCCTCCACAATCTCCAGCGCCCGCTCAAGGGATTGGTTATGATTGCCAGACATCTCGGCAATAATAAAGGGCTTTGGCCCATTTCTCATGTTGACTCCTCCTATTTTCATTTCAAGGCAACGCCCATCACATTTCTAATCGGCGTATTCCACCCCTCTGTTAATAGAGGCAGAAAAGGATTTTTGTCTGCTCTTGCATGATAGGATCCTACTTCGGTTTGTTTATAAGGAGACACTTCCCCTTTCCGAATGTTCTCCCATTGACTTACGAACAAATCTTCCATTTCACGGATAAGACGGTGGTATGAGCTTTGTAAGGTATCTTTGTCAACATCATGCAGAATTTCCCGCTGGCATAGAATCGGCCCTGTATCGATACCATCATCCATTTGGTGAATGGATACCCCACTTGGCGTCATTTCAAGAAAGCTCCATAAGTTGGGATCTGCTCCACGGTTCCATGGAAGATGGGAAATATGCAAATTGATAATCTTGTTTGGGAAGCGCCGAATTATGGAGGGCTGCAGGACAAATCGGAATCCGAAGCTTATGACAAAATCTTTTCCTTGAAGTACGTCTGAATCCTCGAATACTTTTTCTTTATAGCATGTTAAAGAATCCCGCTTCAGAATGTCCTCGGATATCTTTGCATTCGGAGACCCAAGATACAGAATATTCAATTGGATTTATTCGCTGAACTTTTTAAATAATCTCGATACTTCATCATCCGCTTTGTTGATTCTTATCATTAATTTTCGGGCTTCCCCTGGTGAACTTCGAAAGGCGATTCTCAGTACATCCATCCAGTTGATATTGTTCTTTGTGCGGACTTTTTCAATTTCGTCGATAATCTTCAAATAGTATTTTGTTGATTTTAGCTTCATGGCTGTTTCCTTTTTAGTTTAATTTCCTGAAGGCCGAATGACAGGCCGGTCCGCAGAGCGGCTTTTTCTCTTTCTGTCTATCTTGTTTCAAATAACCACCAAGTGATATCATCAAACCCTGCGTCATCGTAAATGTGCCCCCAAAGGAATCCATAGTCGATCAGCTCTGCCGAAAAGTTTTCGAGGAATAACTTGCCGAAGTCCCTCTTGAAAAGTCTGTTCTTCTGTCCCTGATATTCGATCATGACTTGTGTCCGATTGAAATATTCACCAATCAACAGATACTTTTTTGAATAAGAAAATACTTTTTGCATATTTGCTATTAGGTCGTCTGGGTGGATATGAATCAACACCCCCATTGTGAAAACCAAGTCAAACTTCTCTACCAGGTTTGACTCAAGAATGGAGCCGTGGAAACCGTGCTGAATATTATAATGCTGAGTAACAAATTGAAACGCAGGCTGGCTGATCTCGATTATCGATTTTTCTGCTTGGGGAAGAATCGTGTTGAGAAATCCAATATTCCGACCGATGTTGCACCCGCACTCAAGTACTGATGTTATCCCGCTTGTTTTAGCTATCATTCTTTTCCAGGCCTCAATCCCTAAAGCCTGATTAAATTCGCTGTTCTTCTTGATGTAGTCTTTGGCGTAATCTTGTGCCCAGAAAGCTTGTTGTTCGTTCATGTTAGATTGTTTCTTCGCTGGTTTTTTTTGTTTCAGAAAAGATTTTGTAAAGTTGCTCAGCGCGTAGCCAGTCTTCCGGGTTATCTATATCAGCAACACGCCAACTCGGAATCACACAACCCAAGCTATGAGCATGAATCTTAGGATTTGTTAGCCAGGTCTTTTTGCTTCCCCAATAAAATTGCCCTACGTCGTGATATGCCCGCTCCAGATCTTGCGTTCGAGACAACTCAAATTCTGGATAGAACGGAGATACTTGGTTACCCATTCCTAATTTCAATGCTCTTTGAATGGGCGAAGGATATTCAGCAACGGGGAACGAGTATTCAGAGTTCCCTTGCTCCAAAAGCGCCAATGTTTTTTTTAAATCTGTCTCCTCAATAAATGGCACGCAGGGGTAAATACAGCAGACATAACGCAATTTCTCCCCATTTGCCTCTAATTCGCGTATGGCATGGGCAATGACCGGCACGGTCGGCGTGTGATCATCCGAAATCTCATTAGGACGCAGGAAGGGCACCTCAGCACCAATTTCGCGGGAGATCTTCGCCACCTCCTCATCATCAGTAGAAACAACAATCCGGCCGAATAGTCCGGATTTTTGCGCTGCTTGAATAGCATAGGCAATCATTGGTTTGCCCGCAAACACCCGGATGTTTTTCCGAGGGATCCGCTTGCTTCCCCCTCGCGCCGGAATCACGCATAGGTTCATCTGAGGGCTCTTCCAAGGACAGCAACGACTTTTTGGATGGCCTGCTTTTTCATGTCTGGAAATATCGGCAGGCTAATTTCCTCACGGCCAAACTTTTCAGCTTGAGGGCATTGCATGTATTTTTCCCCCCTCCGTTCTTTATAAAACTGAAATCCAGATACAGGCAGATAATGAAGATTGGCCATAACCCCGGCGCGGTGAAGTCGGCTGATGACTTTGTTTCGCAGGTTTTCGCCACCTTGGACGCATACCGAGTAAAGATGCCATGAGGAACGTGCTCCTGGCGTCAAATGGGGAAGATCCAGCGGGACTTGGCACAATTGCTTCGTGTAGCCAGCAGCGATTTTTTCTCTCGCCGTATGGAATGCCTGGATTTTCTTTAGCTGGCTCCGCCCTAGGGCAGCCTGAATTTCAGTCATCCGATAGTGATTGCCCAGTTCCAGCTTTTCATAATACCAAGGAAACTTCCGGCTCGACGGCCGATTTCGCGCATCCCGGGTAATCCCATGAGTTCGTAGCCGGCATAGCTTTTCATGTAATTCTCGGGAGTTCGTCGTAATCATCCCTCCCTCCCCGGTCGTGATAATTTTAACTGCATGAAAGCTGAAAACGCATAAATCAGACCACTTACAAGATCCGATCCTCTGACCCTTGATAGTTGCGCCTGTGGCATGGGCTGCATCCTCTACCACCTTGAATCCGTAACGCCTGCGTAGCCGCTCGAGAAACTCCATGTCTACCGGATTTCCGGCAAAGTGGACTGGAGCCACTACTTTGGGCAACCGGTTTTTTCGGGCTGCCTGCTTTAATCGATCCTCCAACAGGCCGAGATTCATATTGTAGGTGCCCCATTCAATATCGATGAAATCGATGCTGGCACCACACCGCAGGGCCGCATCAGCAGTGGCGCAAAAGGTGTTGGGAGAAGTCCACCAGAGGTCGCCAGGCCCCATTCCCAGCACCATGGCAGACAGATGGAGCCCTGCGGTGGCAGAGCTACAGGCAACGGCATATTTCGCACCACAGAATTTTGCAAAGTCCCGCTCAAAAGCCTCGATTTCAGGACCTTGGGTGAGGAAGTCGCTTTTCAGTACCCGCGTAACCGCACGGATATCCGATGCGTCGATCGATTGACGGGCGTACGGGATGACCTGTCTTTTCAAGTGGGCCTAAACGAAGTGTCGAGATTACTTTTGATGAGATTTCGGATTTCGTGAATGGTTAGAAATTGCGGATTTTCTCCAGAGTTATAACAAAATCCTGAAGGAACTTTTTTTGCCGTTTTGATTTTCGCATATGCATCGTTTGCCGCCCCTCCACTTGTGTTTAAAATGGCATAGTATTTGCCAAGATCGATTGTGTTTGAGCTGTCGCTCGATGTGATCATCTCCTCATGGATCTTTTCGCCAGGACGGATCCCGATAATCGGTTTTTTACAGCTGGGCCCGATAGCCGCTGCCAGATCCATTAGTTTGTATGATGGGATTTTAGGAACGAAGATCTCACCCCCTAAAGCATTTGCCAGTGCCCAAAGCACCATATCCACCCCCTCTGCAAGAGATATGTTGAATCTTGTCATTGCGGGATCAGTGATGGGCAGAACCCCCTCCTTGGCTTGTTTAAGGAAGAATGGTATTACCGAACCTCTTGAGCCCATGACATTGCCGTACCGTACGACAGACAGAACTGTATCTCTTCCGATGTAGTTATTGGCGGCGACGAAGAGCTTATCACTACAGAGTTTTGTAGCCCCATAAAGGTTGATAGGAGCGGCCGCTTTATCGGTCGATAACGCGACCACTCTCTTTACGCCAGTATCTATACATGCCTCGATCAAGTTTTCGGCTCCAAGGACGTTGGTATGAATAAATTCCATCGGGTTGTATTCGGCGGCGGGGACATGTTTCAAGGCGGCGGCGTGAATTACCGTATCAATGCCTTCGAGGGCTCTTTTGAGGCGGGAGCGGTCGCGGACATCGCCGATGAAGTAGCGCAAGGCTGGATACTGCTGATCGTTGAATTTTTGAGCCATTTCGTACTGTTTGAGCTCGTCTCGGCTAAAAATGACAAGCCTTTGAATTTTGGGGAAACGTCGAAGAATTTCGGCCACGAGGGCTTGCCCAAGACTGCCGGTTCCTCCGGTGATTAGGATGGATTCAATTTTTTTTGTCATGACTTTTCCTTGCTCTTATTGATTTTTGCGGTGTTTTTGTGCTTGCTGCCGCCCTTGGTCGCTCACTCCCATTTATGGGACTGAAACCAATCCGTCCGATCTCTGTTTTGTGTTTTCCTGCTTTCAGCAGGGGTTTTTTTCTATCCCCATCGCACTGTGACAGGGTATTGGGAAAAGATTTTGTCCGGAGAAACCAGAGTCGAACCCGTGAGTTTGGCCTGAACGACGAGAATTCGGTCGAATGGATCCTTGTGCACTGGCGGAAGGCGGGAAAGCCCATAAATCGCCGCATCGGTTAAATCCAATTGGGTAAATCCATATCGGGGCAATTCACGGGGCAAAACAACAGCAGGTTCATCGCTCATGGGAAGTTTTCCCAGCTGATGTTTCATCTGAATCTCCCATATGCTGATCTGACTGTAAAAAACCTCGGACTTCGGATCAGCCAGCTCCCGCCGGACGGAGGGCGGCACAGACTCCTCCTGACTCATCAGGTAGATGAGCGGGGCTGTATCCAAAAGGTAGGTGCCGGGCATCTCTTTCGCCTCTTTAAGCCCCGGTGAACATTTTCCCGATCTCCTCATCGGCTTCAAAAAATTCCGGACCCAGCTCGAATATCCCCTTGGAAAGGCCAAAAACCCGCGGAACGGACCTCCTCTGATCCAAAGACCTGATTTCGGCAAAAGGTTTGTTTCTTTCGCATAAAATCACCGTCTCACCAGCTTTCACCAGTTTAGTATATTTGGAAAGCCTTGCCTTAGCCTCATTTATGTTTATTTGGATCATATTAAATTACTAGGTCATGTTCATGGTCATGTCAAGAATTTGGGCTACTCCCCAGCCAGAAATCCAAAATACACGTTTGGTGTTGTTTTGGAAGCCCCGATCGACTTTTGAACCTCGGAATGGTCCCCCTAAAAGCAGCCTCTACCAGATTTCCCGCATCGTCTTAGAAACCGAAATTCGTTAACGTCCCTGAGTGCAGGAACTAAAGAAAATCTGGGCGTTTGGGATCCCTTACCTCAAGCCGTACCGATTCCGATTTGTCCTCGGGATCGCTTTAAGCATCTTTTTTGGTGTTTCCAACGGTCTGTTTGTTTTGTCGATCAATACCCTGTTCAATCGTTTGGCTCCCGCCCCAGCCCAAACTCCTGCTGTGGCCCAGATCGAATCCATCCCAGCCACCGAAACTGTTTCGTTCGACAAAAAAATTAAGGCTGCTCTAAAAGAAAAAACAGCGGCTTTAGGCAAAAGCTTCCAAGCCGCTTCGGACGAGTGGCTCCCGCGGATGGGTCAGAAAATCACCTGGAAACAGATGCTCGGCGGTTTTTCTCTTCTTCCATTTGTCATGGGCCTTCGGGCTATGGCCAGCTACTTCAGCACCTACTGCCTGACCTGGGTCAGTGCGCGCGTGATCCGCGACATGCAAGTCGCCGCCTTGCGTAAAGCCCAGGAACTTTCTATGGCCTTTTTTCAAAAAATGTCAGTCGCAGATCTCTATGCAAGAATTACTGCCGACACCAGTGCCATCTACACGGCCATGACCAATGGATTTATCGACACCGTCCGCGAGCCTTTCGCTGTTTTGAGTATTCTGATCAGCATGCTGCTCATCGACTGGAAGCTGACCCTCATTTCCATCTGCATGCTTCCTTTGGTCGCTGTCCCGGTTGTCTCAAGTGGTCGGCGGCTGAAGGCTCTCACTAAGAAGTTTACCGGCTTAACCGTTACCCAAAGTGGCGGACTTTTAGAAGCTCTGGCTGCAGTCCGTATCGTAAAGGCCTATGCGATGGAGGCTCTCCAACTGCGATCCTTCCGTGATCAAGCGAATCTCGGAGTAGAGATGAGCGTGAAGACAGCCCAGACCCGAAATCTACTAAATCCCCTGATCGAGATTTTGGCGATGCTCGGGATCGGATTTCTCCTCATCTTCGTTTTCTCCACCAGCGCTAAGCCCGGTAATCTCGTAGCTTTCCTCAGCGCTCTTCTTCTCGCTCCCCTATCGATTAAACGGATTGCCAATCTGCATCTCACCCTTCAGATGACGACGGTCAGCACTCAGAGATTGGAGGAGCTGTTTTCGGAAAAACCTACGGTAGTCGAGCCCGCCAATCCAAGGGCCCTGAACAAATTCAACCAGGGCATTAGGATTGAAGGGGTCACCTTCTCCTACGGGCACACGGATGTTCTGCATGAGATTTCCTTTGACATTCCTAAGGGCAAAAAAGTCGGCCTCGCCGGGGAAAGCGGTTCGGGCAAAAGCACTCTGATCAATCTGCTGATGCGCTTCTACGATCCAACCAAGGGAAAGATCCTGTTAGACGGTCACGACCTCAAGGAGTACGCAACCAAGGATCTCCTCGCGCAGATGGCCTTGGTGAGCCAAGACGTGGTTCTTTTCAACCTGCCCGTGGCAACCAACATCGGCTTTGGCCACGAAGGAGCGACGCAGGCAGAGATCGAACAGGCGGCCAAACACGCCTATGCTCACGACTTCATCATGCAGATGCCGTCCGGTTACAATTCTCCATGCGGAGAGCGTGGGCAGCTTCTTTCTGGTGGTCAAAAAGCCCGCGTCGCAATTGCCAGGGCATTTGTCCGTAACGCTCCGATCCTAGTTCTAGACGAACCGACCGCTGCCTTGGATTCCCGTGCAGAAAAAGAGATCCAAACCGCCATCGATTCACTCGAGGAAGGCCGAACGGTCATCTGCATTGCCCATCGTCTCTCCACTCTGGCCAACATGGATGAAATCATCGTCCTGGACCACGGACGGATTGTGGAACGTGGAACATTCGAGGAACTCCTCAAAGCCAAGGGTCATTTTGCCAAGATGGCAGAGCAGCAGAGGCTAACGGCTTCGAGTTAACAGGAACTTATTCTCATCTGGCCTCCAAAAATCGGATGACGGAGGGCGGAGGGCGGTGATCGGGCCCCACTCTTTTCTCAATAAAGCGGCTAGGGAATTGACTGATGGCATGCATATAGTATAATGCCAACATGATACGAACTCAGATTCAGTTCCAAAAAAAGACCTATGAAAGTCTAAAAACAAAATCCAAGGAGACGGGCAAGAGCATATCGGAAATTGTCCGCAGATCCCTCGATCAGACAATTGAATCGCAAGGGTGCGATCAAAAATGGGCTCGTGCCTTGAACTCGTTGGGTAAATTTGCAAGTGGTCTCGACAATCTGGCTGAAAAACACGATGAGCACCTGGGCGAACGTTGGTGAAGGCTGTCTTTATCGACACCTCGGCTTTTCTGGCGGCGCTAGACAAGGGGGACAAATTTCACCCTGCGGCGGCCAACAAATGGTCCGCTCTGGCTCGAGGCAAATCTGAGTTGTGGACGACAGATTATGTCCGCCTGGAAAGCTGGTCTCTTATTCAGCGACGGTTGGGTGCAGAGGCGGTGATGGCCTTTCAGGATGACTGGTTGCCCTTATGCAAAATTCATGAGGTTGGTCCTGATGGATTTGAGCGTGCCGCCGCGCAGTGGCGCATTGCCCAGCGTCGCAACCTCAGCTTGGTTGATTTGACCAGCTTTGATGCCATGCGACAGCTGGCTATCCGAACAGCCCTAGCGTTTGACCAGCATTTTCAGGAGATGGGGTACTTAGGTGTTGAGGCTTGAAAACAGAGACACGGGGTTTAGGTATTTGGAAATGCGAATTGGGGATTGCGAATTTGGATTAGTCAAATGAACAAGATTGAGCTTGAGATGCGGACAAAGGAGTTCTCGCTGCAATTAATCCATTTTTTGGAAAGTCTGCCGAATAACTACCTTGGCGAAGCCCTGGGCAGGCAGCTTCTTAAATCTGGAACCTCGATTGGAGCGAACTATCGTGAGGCGAACCGGGCGGAGTCGAAGGCGGATTTTATCCATAAGTTAGCTATTGTGGAGAAAGAAGCTTCGGAAACCCTCTATTGGCTGGAATTGATGCTGGAAGCCGGAATCGGGGCAAATCAGGAGGCTATAAGGCTTATGCAGGAGGCCAAGGAACTGTTGGCCATATTTACAGCGGCTGGACGAACATCAAAAGGACGCAGATGATTTCAAATTTCGAAATCCGAAATCAATCAGCTCATCCCTACCATGATTTTGTTTTACCAGTTTTGGGTATTAGATCTAAGCGTAGATCAAGATGTTTAAGCGTAAATTCGAATTGGTGATCAGCATTGAATCACCCACTCGGTAGTTTGAAGTCAGAATTTAAAAAATTCCGATCGGCGCATCAGGGACGATACGCCCTACCGAGTCGTGTCCTCGGGCGGGATTCGACCCTCGGAGATGGCACGACGGCGGTTGATGGGAAATTGCAGGGAGAAGGTCTCTGCCTCCTCCAGCCAGCGGAGTTTTTCTATCAGGGTCATTCTCATTCCATTTTGTAACATGGTTCGCTCAGCCCCCTCGTAGTTAGCGTCTTTCCATGCTGGATGATTGTCGAACTCTTCTTGGGTCATTTCAGTTTTCCAATTTTCTCTAGCATATCGATATCTGCCAGATCCTTCAAGCGACCCGCCTCTTTTTTCATCTGAATCAATGCATCCCAACCCACGACCCTGGCAATCAGGCCGGGCGCAAGCTCTTGATGCAACGCGGTCGCATGTTCCTTGTCGAAATCAAATGGCTCTCTAACAAAGACATCGACTTGAGTTCGTGCATGCAGATCCGACCAGAACTGCAAAACCAACATTCCCTTTTCCATTCTCCACAACTCCCTTTTTTGCTCATCGGCAAAATCCTTTCCGGTGACAGGAATCCGGGCTTGGTACCCAATCTTTTCCATCGCTTCCCAAGCCGCCACGATGTTCTCGGGCTTTAGTTGAATGACCAAATCGAGATCCATGGTCAGCCTGACATACCCATGAACATTTACCGCAACCCCCCCCACGATAAGATACCTTACCCGAGCTTCATTCAGCGTTTGAACGACAGCCTCTACGCTTCGGGCTTCCATCACCCTTTACTACCCTCAATCAGACAAAAACAAACAGGGAAAAGTTATTTTTAAATTCGAATTGCGGAATTCAAAATTCGAAATCACAAATCCACATCCTAATTACGGCTTAGGCGGCAAAGGTCTTTTGCTAAGATTGTGCTCCAGTAAACGAGTATGGCGGACGAGGGTGGAGTAGAAGGTGGAAGCGGCGATATAAAAGCCGGGAAAGCCATCGAGAAATCCAAGCCGGAAGACATAGGCCCGGAAAAATCTCCAGAACGCACGAAAGGTGGCCTCGGCCGGCAACCAACGGGATTTTTTCTTTAAACGTGATTCCAAATAAAGATCAGAGAAGTAGTTGATCTTCGAGACATAGCGGGAAATGGAAGGATTCGAGTAGTGAAGGATATCCCCAGACAGCGTTCCGATTTTTCCTTCCACGAGAAGCCTGTCATGCGGATCGGTCCCCCCCCACTTCGCCTTCCCGGCACGCCAAAGCCGTGTCTGCCAATCCGGATACCAGTCGCCATGCCGCACCCAGTGCCCGAGAAAAAGAGAGCAGCGCGCCATCCGCAAGGCGACAGGACCCCCATCTTTCGATGTCAGAAAAAACCGGTGAATCGAATCCTTTAATTTGTCGGAGATTTCTTCGTCGGAATCTAGACCCAGGATCCAAGGCTGGGTGGCCTTGTCCGCGGCCGAGTTCTTCTGGGCAATATGCTCTTTCCACGATTCTCGGAATACTTTGGCCCCATGCTCAGTCGCAATTTTATCGGTACCATCCGTGACGTCGTCGTTCACCACGATAATCGTCTCGGCGACCCACCCTTGAACGCTTTTGAGGGCCCGTCCGATTCGAGCAGAGTCGGGCCCCGAAATCATACAGACAGAAATAGGGAGCGGGGTGGGCATAGGGCTAGATTACCGATAATGGCCTGAAGATGAAGATTAAGATCGGGCCTCCTTCTTTATCGGCTCGCAGGAGAACAAGTTTATGTTTATCTTTATAAATTGAAGGACAGGTGCCGGAGCGGTCTATCGGGCTCGCCTGGAAAGCGTGTGTTGGGTTAAACCAACCGTGGGTTCGAATCCCACCCTGTCCGCCATTTCTTAGGACAGGGAATCCATTCTGCGGGACGCGAGAATTGGCTAGGTCTCAGGGTAACGGGGGACCAATCCCACCCTGTCCGTTTTCTTTTGAGGACAGGGGTATTTACTCACGCAAAGGTCGCCAAGGGCGGAAAGGGAATGCTTTTTATTTGCCTTTGAGTACGTGGCAGCCGTGGCGTGAAGTTTTGGGATTTACTCACGCAAAGGTCGCTAAGGGCGGAAAGGGAATGCTTTTTATTTACCTTTGAGTAGGTCGCGGCCGTGGCGTGAAGTTTCGGGATTTACTCACGCAAAGGTCGCTAAGGGCGGAAAGGGAATGGTTTTTATTTGCCTTTGAGTGCGTGGCGGCCGTGGCGTGAGGTTTTGGGGTTTACCCCATCCAAACAAACTCGACGGGCTTTGCGATCCGTGCATCCAAGCTGTGATGAACGGGACAGCCCAGTGCGGCCGCTTCCAGTAGTTTTCTTTGCGGATGATTCCCTGGAAGTGGAACGGTGATCGTCGATTTGAGTGCCACAATTCTCCGCGGCGTATCCGTACTCATTTCTTTGGTTGTCTCGATCTTCATGCCCTTAAGGTCGATCGAGTGTCTCTTGGCGGCAATCCCCATAATGGTCGCCATGCATGCTGCCAGAGCAGTCGCGACGAGATCGGTCGGAGAAAAAGATTCGCCCTTTCCCTCGTTGTCGACGGGAGCATCGGTTTCAAGTTCGGCTCCCGAAGGGCCGTGAAGCGCCGAGCAGTGCAACTGCCCTTCGTACCGAACGGAAATTTTAACCAAGGAAGTTGGTTAGCTCTGACCTGCGCCTGGGTGCCGTGCCCAACCGCCGGCTAAGCCGAGGAGGAACATGATTCCCGAGCCGGCAGCCGCACCGAGGAGAACCTTGAGCAGTTCAAGAGTCATCGAGCGCCTCTGGTTTTGAAGAGCACGCTCTGTGCCAATCTTCAGCTGGGCTTTCTGTGTATCGGTTTGCTGGGCGAGCTTCGTCATAAACTCTGGGCCTTTTAATGTGGTCCGGTTCTGCTGATTGAAATTGGTGACGACGGCTTGCAGCTCCCCTGCGTCGAGGGTTTTGACTCGGTCCACCGTTGTTTCGAGC
>Ga0209087_1000889_pt1 | contig 18302 bp, 25 predicted proteins | sample S_130805_EF_Meta_FD_187321 | JGI IMG/M metagenome (GOLD analysis project Ga0209087, IMG submission 187321) | Freshwater microbial communities from Lake Simoncouche, Canada to study carbon cycling - S_130805_EF_MetaG (SPAdes) (version 2) | ecosystem: Environmental > Aquatic > Freshwater > Lake ... | reverse complement strand
TATCCTCGAGCCCGATTCTGACACCGTCAAACTCTAATAGTCCATACATTGTACTTTTTAATTGTTGGGAACCTATACCTCCTAAACATACCATAGAATGTTCAGGTATATTAGATTTAATGCTTGCTAAGGTTCCAAAATCACACTGTCCATTAAACATGTTTCCAAGTATAATGTTGATGTGATGTGGAGGTATTAGTTTACCCCATTTGCAACTTAATATGTTCTTTGAAATAAGGTAATTTGCGTAGTTTAACATCCCAGTATCAAAACATTCTATCTCAGGTTGTACCCCATACTTATCCATCTCTTCTATTAATCTTAATATAGTATCAGGTTGATTGATGGATGCCCCTGATGGAAAGTTTAATGATGACATAGTTAGTGAACCCATATCAGGATATAACTGTAACACCTCGGTTCTTTTCTCTATCTCAGGAAAGTTTCTTCCAGTTAACGAAACACAAATCAATAAGTCAGGGCAATGTTTCTTTATCCCCTCTATAATCTTTTGATATACTTCTTTCTTGTAAGTGTTCTTTGTTTCTTCATCCCTTGCATGTAAATGCACAATTGAAATCCCCAATTCATTTGCGTGATGAACTTCCTCTATTATTTCATTCGGTAATAATGGAGCAAAAGAATTGTCCCTTGTTGGTTGTGTACCCGTAGGTGTGAAATTAATTATTTTTTTCATAGAAAGTGATGTACGATTTATTTACGAATACTTTTTTGAATTCGTCGTCAAAGGATTTCTCATATAAACATTTATTGGAATTATCTATCCTAACATAATTCACATCTTCTAATAACCCTAAACGTTGTATGTGCCATTGGTTTGGTAAAGCCTTAAAACGAACCACTTTATCATTAACTATCACAACAATATTCTCATCATCAGATTTTGTTGCGAGATAAAAAATGTTTATCGTATTGTTAACCGAATTATAATATAAAGTATAGTGTACACCTCTCTCATAGAATTTTGGTCCCTTGGCAAATCTTTGTTTAGATAACTCTTTGTCATTCTTAAATAAGACATTTCCCGAATCAATAAACAGTTTTTTTGTCAAGAACTCTAAATGATTAGGTTCAATTTTTTTCATTTCACTCTCTATATAATCTTTGTTATATGTTTTAAACATTTCAGGTAGAGAATTAACTTTAAAAGATTTTAATGAACCAAAAAGAAATCCTTCAGGTGTTCCGTCATTAGTATATAATACTGAATTATATGTTTCTAAAAGTGAACTATGTTCATCGATTATAGTTTTGTCCAATAGTTCACAATCATACTCTATATGATGTAATTTATCATATCCAAAGTTTATTGCTATTTGACTCGCCATTGAAAACATTCTATAAATTGCGAACCCGTAAAACTTTTTCATGAAAAACCTTGATTGAATGATAAAATCATTTGTAGCGTAATTATTATACCCTAACAAATCATAATCATCCGACGTTTCGTTTAGATAATCATAAAAGTAATACTGACATTTGTTTTGAATGTGAATAGGAATATGTGTATGAGATATTAACAAGATATGATGTCCTGTTTTTGTAATTGAATCGACACACTTTTCCAATCTATCAACCTGTTCAGTTGTTGGGCAATGCGCGGTTATAAAAATTAAATCTCTCATGTTTTTCAAATATAAAAACTTGAGATATATTAATCAATAAGAAAGTCTAATCTTTGACCCCTAATTCTGCTATTATATCTTCCAAGAGTCCTTATCATATCCAGTTACGTCAAAATAAGGTTTGACTGTTTCATATACATGGTCCGCCATGTCTTGAGTATAATAATCCTTTAGTGGTTTGGCCTCTTGATTTTTGGAGTGTATCTTCTTATTACATAAGTCATATAGTATACCACTTTTGTTTAACTTAGAGTCTCTAATAAAAGGGATTTGTATATAGTCCTCATATAGATGTTCCATCCTTATAATATATTTTGGGGGTTTAACAAAGTTGAATCCGTCGTTAATATTAAACCAACCCTTATTAACTCTATCTGAAAAATATTGTTTGAATGTTTTGGTATAGGGAGCTTCGAATTCCGACATCCTTTTATCATGATAATACATTGAGGTTAACCTTGCGTATGGATTTCTTGCCGTGTAAATAACATCATAGTGCTCATATCCTTTTGGTATTGTTTGATTATGATGATGAATAAAATAATCATCTTCCGAAATTAACCTTGTAACTTCTCCTCCATAAATGTTTGTTTTGAAATTAAAATGATTAAAAATAAATGTTGCATGTATTGTACCTGTCTTTGGCGGTAAGAAAACCGCCAATCTTTCTTGTTCTGAATGTGTAAAAAGAAACCTAAGATGCATAGAGTTAATTATAAATCTATATACCCTATTGTAAATAAAAACCCCCACCGTTTGGTGAGGGTCTCTTATTATTGTTTTAAATGATTAAACTTAAACAATATGTTTTGTATTGGTGGGTCTTCACCGTTGTATCTGAATCTTGAAGCCATGTAATCTCTGAGAAGACCCATGACTTTAACTTTAACTTTTTCTTCAGCCAATTCTTTACTCATCCCTTTCATTTCCCCTTTTAAATAGTTTTGTGGTGTAGGTTCTTCACCACTATCTCCCCTATGTATCACATCAAGAATATCAATTGTGACAGTTGCCTTATCACCTTCTTCTTCCACTGATTTAATTTTAAATTTGATATTCGCATTGGCGGTTTCAGCTTCTCCGTGCCATCTATACGACTTTGCCGTTTTCTTTCTTTTGGTTAACTCAGGTTCAAACTTTTTCAAAGCCTCAACCTTATGTCTCATCACTTGTTCGTGACTCATCCCTCGTTTCAACATATCCATTTCTTCCCGAGTCAACAGATAAACAGGTTCTTCCAATTCATCACTCCAATCTACAGGATTTGAATTACTCATTTGCCTTGACGTTGAAGATGAATATCTACCAGTAACTTCATACCATTTATTGTCTTTGAAAATATATACAGGGTACCAATCATAAGAAACCACTTCATAGAATGGTTTACCGTTATAATCTTTACTCCATCGTCCAATTAAATTGGCTCCTTTAAATGGCATTTGAGCAACAGTATATAAATTTGCCTTTGTGTTTGAGGTGGTTTTACCTTGTTGTTTTCTTGGGTCAACAAAATTATCCTTTGTCAATCCTGAATAGTCTCCATCCTTTCTGTAGTTTAAAAGAAATAACTCTAACAGATAAAGCGCATAATCAGGTGAAATATTCATATATGGAGCTAAATTCTCAATTACTTCAAGAATCTCAGCTCTTTTTTTCTTTTTCTTCTTTTCCTCATCCAAAATTTTAAATAGTTTTTGGATTATAGTCATGGAAGGTTCTCTACCTTCATTAAGATATTTCTTTACCAATATGGAAATTAAGTTACTCATCAATGATAAATACCTATAAAACAAAAAAACCCCCACATTTATGTGAGGGTCTCTAAATTATTGTTTATCAAAAGTTAGTGATATATCACCACCTGATTCAAATTCATTCCACGCCAATAATGTTTCACCACCGTTTGCCGTTTGAGTCCACGACTTACCGTTTGCAACTGCCGTCATAGAGATTGTTTGGTCATTGTCCGCCATCCATCCTCTGTCAACATAAACACCAGCTTCAGGCCCAAAACTTACACCACCTTGCATATACCATTGACTAGGTACTTTCCAAAATCTAATTGATGTTGAATTGTTTGGTTCTGTTGTGTTCCAACTAAATTCACCACCGTCAGGTTGTATCACCTCTTGAGGTGAATAGTTATTTACCGTAGTAATTGTATAATCGGTATTATTCTTAATTGTTACGTTTACGTTCCACATAATAATATTGTTTATTATTGTTTATTTTTTTCTTTCTCCTGAAGTTCTTTACTTAAATTACTAACAGGGACAGGTGTTCCAACAGGATAAGGGAATCCCTCTTTTGCCGCTGTTATAGATTTCATTCCTGATTTAACAGGGATAGCTTTACGTAATGGAACTGCTGCTTCATTAAGTGGTCCATATACTTTCGCTAACACAATACCTGTAGATGTTGTATCAAATACTACACCTGGCATTGCAAACATATTACTCTCACTTGTACTTGCAGAATCAAGGTTTACAATAAATGAACGATTTACTGGTGGTAATAATTCCCACTCTTTTGTCGTTGGATTAAATTGAGGTATTACCTTTGTAGAATCATAATACCAAAAGAAAGACCATACTGTTTTATCCGTTCCGTCAGGAGTTTGGAAGTTTTCACCTACATTAAACTTTCCGTAAGTCCCACTAACTCCTTCCATTGCTAAATTAGCAATAGATGGCCCGTCTAATACAGGGCATATTGCACATCCTTCATCATATTCTACCCCTTGAACAATAATCTTTTTTCCCGTAGGTATTGCTCCTGATGCTCCACAGAAAGCAAAAGACCCTTCATGTATCTTAACAATTTTATCAGATTTTAAATCTTCTACAGTTTCAGTTTTTGTGCCATTGTTACAACTAAATAACATAGTAGCGGTAATAACACTTAATAATAGTTTTTTCATAATTTTGTTTTATTATAAATAGTTTTATAATTAAAAACCCCCACCGTTGGGTGAGGGTTTCATTATTATAATTGACTTTCAGCCGTGACTTTAACGTTTGATAGTTTCCATCCCGCAAGACATAGTTGGTCACTGTAACAGTTTCCTGTAAACCATGGAGTTGCTCCAGGTCCTTTAGGTGAGTATCCTTCCCAATATGAAGGTGTGAACCACCAACCCACAGCCATTGTTGATTTTAATGATGACATATCTATTGTTGTTCCATCAGCTCCACCATCAGCCAATACATCATATATCACCGCACTATTTCCGTTTTGTGAAACAGAGATGGTCATATTAGTATAATCAGAATTAAACACTATAGTCATATCAAATGGTTTGGTAATATCTAATACATCTACTAAACTATGTGTACCTTTGGATGGGTTATCACTCATATTTGCAAGAGTATAACAATTATCATTTAACGCACCACTTGTATATGAATACTCAAATCTTTGTTGATTGTTTAAATGAATTGTTTGTTGGAATATTCTATTTCCATTTGTTTCCATGAAATCAATCTCATTACAATATGGAGAACCCGCATTTCCCGCATCACAATAGTTAGTTCCTTTTGGTTGGATTGCATTGTTTACCATGTAAAAAGAAGCGTTCAACCAATTGTTCTTTTGTGTACTGTTTGGTGCTAATCCTGACAAATCAATTGTCGCAGTGATTTTAGATATGTTTTTATATCCATGAGTTGATACAACTCTACCTGGGTTAAATGTAACACTTGAATCTGTAATAACAGGGTCAACTTTTGGACTACACCAATCACTTGTCCAATCTTTTTCAAATGTGACATCGTAAGTTGTTGATGTTAATGTTTTTTGTTTACACCCGAATAAAGATATCATTAGGGTACTAAAGATTAATAGTTTTTTCATATTTTATTTTTTTATTATATTTCTTTTACGTCTAATCGAGATGTCCATTCAAATATAACCTTATACTGTTTTACTTTCTCATGTTGTATTGGTGATATAAGCTCAAACCCCATTCCTCTTGCGTTTGTGTTAAATTCCTTTTCAAAATTTAAAACTCTTTCATTATAATCAGGGTCATTGTTCGGATTGTAATTTGTAAATAATGGTTTAAGAATCACAGTAAAATCCCATCTTGCCCCAACACTATTTGGGTCATTAAAACTTTGTCCCCACATGCTTTTATCAATGTTACCAACAAGAACCCCAACCATTCCTTCTATTGGATTGTCTTTGGCGGTTATCTTATACACCATATCAACCATCCTTTGGAACTCTTTTCTTCCCTTTTCTTTTCTGTAGTTGTCAAGAACTTCCCCTGATAAGAATTGTTTCAAGTAATCCAACATCTTGGATTCATTCATTCTTTTTTTCTTTTTTGTAATCTTTACACAGTTTGGATATCTTTTACCAAACATTGTCTTCATACCTTTCTGAGTATATCCTTTCCAACATCTTTCAGTTAATTCACTTTCATTGATTTCTTCTTCAGGACAAGTCATTTCATATATATCAATCAAATACTTACCAAACTTATCTCTACATACATTTCTCAAATAATCCATTAAGTCACTATGATAATCTTCTTCATCTATGTCTTCATCAAATTCACCAATAAATTCATCAATTGCATAATCAATTACAGCATCCGCGTATTCATATCCATCTTCGAAATCATCACATAAAGTTGGATAATTTATTTCACCCTTTGTAATATATTTTTCTAATGTTTGTTGATTAGCTCTTCTTTTAACTGTGTTTGGAATTGTTGATTCACCCATCAACTCATCACAAGATTTAACATTCTTTAAAAATATGTCTGTACTGGCTCCTAAGAAATTATAAACTGTATGCCATACATCATTTACAATTTTATCATCTTCTTTACGAACGTATTGAGTAACTGGCCAACGTTTTGAATCAACACCTCCAATAACTTTAACAATAATTTGATAATCTTTGAATTCTGAAAATGAACCAATTGGTTTTCTATTCCATGGAGCAACAACATCAATATCACAAATAATCTTTTTGTAGTTTGGAACAAGGCTTATGTTCAACAATTCTTTAATTGCTGAACCCATATCTTGTTCTGTTTGTTCCTTAATTGTTTTTCTGATAAGTTGTCTCACGTTTATAAATATCTTATATTTGAATAGTATGACAAGTATTGAAAAGTTAATAGTTAAATTCATCGACGACAAATTTAGTTTCCCCTACCTTTATTACGATAAGTCGGAACAGACGTGGGCAAATGAGTTCTTCCTATTCGATATTAAGACGGGAACGATGTATGTTAGTGATGAGGTAAAACAAACCTTAAATAAGAAGTTTGGTAAAGGTTATATGGACCAAGTGTTCATAACCGTTATCAACTATTGGTTCCTGAAATCGTATAAGTTGAAAGTTATTTCTGTCGAGTAGTATTTATAATTATGGAGAATCGTGAAAAGACCGTAAAATTACTTGAATCATTTTTGTCTGAAAAACAGGTTGATGGTGTTTGTGGTTATATTGTTGACCCTGATGGTGAGGGTTTAATCCAAGTCATTGTTATCCTTGATATTGATTACATAAAAAAAGCCAATACAAAGCCAGGGTTTATTGCCAGAATGATTAGACAAGGTGTGAAACAAGAAATTGAAAAATGGATTGGTTTTGAGGTATATGTTGGTTCCACCGCAAAAAAGTGTGAAGAGAATTTAAAAGAATCTAAAAAAACATATGTTGTAACCGAATCACAATATAAAAACCTTTTAGAGGGAAGTACTGTTGAGGACTCAATAGAAGACTCCGAAAGGTTTTATAAGATGTTTAAAAGAATAATTGATGAGAAGTTTTCAGAATTAACATATGATGAATCCCCTAGTTGGTCAACACATGAAGATGATGTTGCTTGGAAAGATTCTAATGAAGATTTTGTTAGATACTTCGACTACGCGTTTCTTATTAAAAGAGGTTTCTTTTGGTCTTTAATGAACTACCTACCAATATCCCATAACGCAACAAAAATGATGTTTGAACGATACTTTAAAGAAAGGTTCCCTGATAAATTATTTATATCAGTTGACGAGTTCGACGCCTAACATATTAACGAACGTATCAATCTCTATTACGTCATCCATACCTTCCACTAAGTTCACAGTCTTTGGTTTACCGTTCTCGATTAGAGACTTAATAACCATATAGAATTTACAATCAACCCCTAACTTGGTCTTCATCATCACAGCATTGTAAGCCTTCTGTTTTTGTCTATCACTTCTGTATGTAGTGGTAACATCGATGAATACTTTAACCCCACCAATTTCTGTGGCAAAGTCAAAATCAATTAGTTGTTCTTGTCCATGGCAGTTAGTAAAACGCGGCTTATCTTTCTTCTTCATTTTATGAATACCTGTTCTCTCGGTGAATACTTTTTCGAAGTCGTTCCCGTTCTTTGACCTTGATTGGTTTGATGATTGATGTTCCATACGGCAAATATAATTATTTATTCATTAATAACAATTCATTCGTAGTATTTATATCATATGAAATACATACTAACAGAATCACAGTATAATCTTATATTAGAATCACGAAAACACGAACAGTTATTTCAAGAACTTATTGATAATAAATTAGATGTCCTTCGTAAAGAATGCGAGGGTGGTGCAGATGTATATGCAGGTAATTCAAGTGCAGGAAGTTGTGACCAAATTGAGTCAATTGATAAAGTTAAGGTTACAGATGCGGAATGGGTTACAATTAAACACAGTAATAGACCTCAGGAAGAAAAATATATGAGTGTGAAAATTATGATATACTATTCTTCAATAAGAAGAGGTGATTTGGATGCCGATGATTTAACTTATGATTTGGAACGAATGATTCGTATATCAACGGGAATGCCGTTTATATTAAATTACGAATCTACTAACACTAACACATCTTTTGAGTGGTAGATTATTCACTATCTTTTATTCTTTTTTTTACTTCTCTTTCGGAATAATTCTGAATGTTGTTACACGTTTACCGTTGATGGTTGGCATACCGTACTCATCTTTACCGATAGTTTTTACAGTTGTTTTCTTGTTTTTAAATCTACCTGTATAAATTGTGTCGCCAATTTTTAGTGGGATATAAATCCCATCTATTCTATTTTCTTTACTCATATCTAAGAATTTATTAAACCTCAGCAATTAATACTTTAGGAGTCATACCTAATGCCGCTGCTGTACAAAGTCTTGTATTTCCTGCAACCAAGTGATATCTATCACCGAACTTTAATATCATAGGACGACCGTAATTTCCTTTAAGTAGGGCTTTCTTAAGTTCTGATGGTAATGATTTGTTATACTGTTTAGCAAGAGCTTCAACTTTTTTCATTTCCCCTTTCTTAATCTGATTGGATTCCGTGTTTTCAAGTTTGGACCAAATGTCTTTAGTTAAGTCAATTTCTTTAGCGTTATGGAAAGCTAACTTAACGTTTTCAACTGTAGTTTCAAGGTCTCCATCTCTACTTAAATCTTGTACCGCTCTTTCAATTTCATCCATCTCACCATCAATATACTTGTCTTTTTTACTTAAGATTTCATCCACCTCATCTAATAACTCAGAGAACTCTTCGTAATTTGCCGTATGAATGTAGTCCTCTAATCTGTCGTAGTTTCTGAACCCCATTTGACTCAAATATTCAGGATGTTGTTTCATAAATTCTAAGAAATCATTAACTCCAGCCGACTTTGGAGATATCTCAGATAAAACTTCTTCATTAACTGTTTCCCCGTAAGTAACTTTACTAAATTCAGGATATTTCTTTTCAAATTTCTTAATGAATATCCCTGATAATATATTACACATATTTTCTTCAGGACCTCCAATATCTTGAATCTTAACATCATCTCTAACTCCCATCTTTTGATGTTGGAATTCGTGAACCCATTCATGTGAGATAGTTCTTAAGATATCAATTAATAATCTTCCTTTGGCTAATACTACAATTTCGTTATTAGGCATCCTAACTCCTGTGGTCATTGGGATATCACGAGTGTCGGTAAACGTAATACGAACATCTTGGTTTAATGGTGATTGGGTTTGTAAAAATTGGACGAATTTCTTAATTACAGAAACTTCATCTTTCTTTGGGAACTCCCCCGATTTTTTTAAGCATACTTTCATTACGAATAAATATCAGGGTAAAAATGTTTCTAATCGATTTCTTTCAACATTTTTAACGCTTGGGCAATAACTTGATGCATATCGTAGTAAACATAAGTTGCTAATCTTCCCCCAAAATAATACGATTTAAGAGACTTTGTTAGTTCATGATACATCTCATAGGTCTTGGTGTTTTTGTCGTCTCTAATAGGGTAATACGGTTCATTCTCACCATTATAATCCGCAGGGTATTCATAACTAATGATAGTTCCTTTTTGATTTTGATGGTCAAACCATTTGTGTTCAAGTATTCTTGTGTATGGTGTATCTTCATCTGTATAATTAACAACAGGAACACCCTGAAAGTTGTCAGAATCGAGTATCTTTGTAGACCAAGTAAGACTTCTATAATCTAACTTACCGAATCTGTAATCAAAGAATTTATCAATAGGCCCTGTGTATATAATCTTGTCAGCTAGTGAATCCAAATATTCTCGTTCTTTGAAATAATCAACCCCTAATCTAACCTCAGAACCCTTTAACATTTTTTCAAATATTTGAGTGTAACCACCTATTGGCATCCCAGTATACTTGTCGTTGAAGTAATTACTGTCCCATGTGAATCTTACTGGGAGTCTCTTGATGATTGATGCGGGTAACTCAGAACATAGTTTACCCCATTGTTTCTCAGTATACCCTTTAATGAGTTTTAAATAGATGTCTTCTCCAACCATAGACATAGCTTGTTCCTCAAGATTAGTAACCTCACCTTTAAATGTTTGGCCCTCTAATTTTTGTTTGGCCTCCGCTTCGGTAGTACAACCCCATAGTTGGTTGAATGTCCACATATTAAATGGTAGTGTGAACATGTTCCCCTTATAGTTTGCAATTACATTGTGAGTATATTGTTTGAATTCTGCAAACTGATTAACGTAATCCCAAAGATTTTTGTCATTGGTGTGGAATATGTGGGCTCCGTACTTGTGTACATGAATCCCGTTTACATCCTCGGTGTAACAATTCCCACCAATGACATCTCTTTTATCTATCACTAAACACTTTTTACCTTTCTTGGTGAGTTCGTGAGCGCAGACAGACCCGAAGACCCCAGCTCCGACTATTAAATAATCATACTTGGGTTTCTTTATTAGTATCATTTAAAATCAAAATTAATACTACTCAAATCTATAATAGGTTCATTTATCATTCTCTCAATACGTTCACGATATTCATTTAAAAAGTTACTTGTATTAAGATAACATCTGTCTTCAATTAAGAATGTTCTACTTGGGAATGGGTTATTTTTTTTACTCATTATATCAAGTATTGGAAGTATTTCCTCATATCGATTTTGTTTTTCTAAACAATCTGATAAATGCAATAAATGTTCGTTTCGACCTACACAAAACAATTCAGCCTTTTCATAACAATCCATTGCTTTCGCAACATTACCTATGAAATTATAAGAGTGACCCATCATGATTAACGCGTAGTAGGCCATCTCATCTTCTCTTGTTGGTTGTCCTTCTCCAAACCAATTGTGACTAACTTCAAGGAATCTTTCATAATACCAAATAGACCTTCTTGCGTACTCATCAGAGTGTTTCTTACCAAACGGTAATTCATGAGGACTACCGTATGAATCTGCATAACTTTTTGCAATGTACCATAGGTGATAGTGGTCTTCTAATACCGTGTTACCAACAACTTTATCCATTTCCAATTCAAGAGCGTCTTTCAAAAACTTTCTTGGTACATTCCATGTTTCACCATCTTGTCCAACCAAATGTCTAAAACCGTAAGGCATATTGATTCTTTGGAAATTTTCCCCTATTTTAGGTAAATGAATGGTTTCGTGTCTCTTGTCGTGTTGGAAAAACCATGGTAAATTAGCATTCCAAAACCAAGTTCTAAAGTATTTGGTGTCACCAGCCTCAGCTACAATATTATAACTATCAATTGATTTATCATCTAATATAGACCAATCGAAATTCTCATCGACTTGTAGTCTTTCATCAGCATCCATTCTAAGAATCCAATCACATCCGTGGTCAGACTTTAAAGCTTCTTGAAGTGTGTGGTCTCTGTTAAAACCAGGGAAATTCCAATCCGTTTGGTAGGTAAACCCAGGGATGTTTTTTTCTTTAAAAAAGGTATCAATAATCTCTTGGGTATTATCTTCTTTACCATTACATTGGATGACGTAATAGTCAATGTGTGGAGCAACTGACTCCAACATTCTTGTAATAGTCGGAGCTTCATTCCCAACCATTGCATTTAAACAAATTTTTGTTTTTTTATTCATAAATGTAATTCATTACTTCTTCTTCTTCGAAATACTTACGAATCGGGGCACGTGTCTGTAATTTTTGGGAGTGTCCTTCTTCTTCAATCCAATTCCAATCATGGAATCCAAGTTCAAGTATTCGATTATGAATTGCCGTATCGTAGTAATCACGGATTAAACGGGCTCTTCTGTTTATATCATTCGCATTATTGTCAACAGTACTGTTCCTGTTGTTGTATTGATAATATAATACTTTTTTCACATGAATCATCCGTGTTTTCAAAAAAGTTCTTATAATAATTTCTAAATCATCCGCAACAGGCATATTTTTGTTATGTCCACCAATTTCGTGGTACAAATTTCTCTCCCACATTCTTGCATGATTTGGCATTGAGATGTTAAACCTGATGGTTAACGGGTTAATATCGGGGTAATGGTGAGCGAGTATATTATTACCATCTACATTAACCCATGAATGCCCCGCATATCCAAAATCAAAAAAGTTATCGTGTCTTGCATACCAATTACCTGTCCAATCATGGTCGTAATGTTTGGGTTCCCCATCATCATAAATTTCAGAACAATTAGTATATAAGAACTTTCCGTCAGGGTATTTTTCAATAGCTTTATTTGATACATCCAAACATTCTTTTGTTAGATAGTCATCATGGTCTAATTCAACCAACCAATCCCCCTCACATAGCATGGCGGCCCTATGTTTAGCTAACCCAACATTTCCACCTGTTATAGGATAAACTCTATTTAATTTTACTCGGTAATCTTTACTGGCAATTTCTTTTAATAGTTTCCAAGTCTCTTCGTCAGGAGAATCATCTACTATAACCCATTCCCAGTTAGTCCATGTTTGATTCTTAAGTCCTTCATACGTTCTGTTAATCCTTTCCCCTGTTTTATATACAGGAGTGAACATTGAGAATCGAGGTCGAATAACCTCACAAGCACGGAATACTGATTGACAAACTATTATATTTGCTAAGATATTATCCTCAATAAACTCATCTAATTGGATGTGGATTCTTCTTAACTGATGGTGTGGTATATTAATGTCTCCACCCATAGATATTATTAGGTCAGGTCTGTATTTTGAATAATCTTCAACTACAGAATCAGTATAAGGTAAAGAGTAAACAACAACGTCATCGAAGAGACCCTCTTCAAAATAAACGTCTGAGACTAATAATTCTTCACCTTCTTTATACCATCCGTAAACTATGGCACTTGGTTTTTTTGTTTTCATTTAATAATCTCCATCATAATCCCAATCTGTCAGAACAAATTCTAACTTTATCCCCGCTACGTGACCGTATCGGTTCTTCCATGCAGTTCCTTTAAGACCTCCACTTGAAGAAAAATAACACTCATTTACAGAAAGTCCATTCTCTTTATCTTTTACTCCCTTCATCGCCGAACGAAGTCTTTCTGCGGCAGACTCTTTCAACATGTCTATGGTTGGTACTCCTCTACCAAACCATTCCCATTTAAGTAAGGACATAGTTAATACACATTTGTTGAAGTCAAAATGTTCTAACACATTGTCAATCATTTTTTCTTCCATCATGTGTGGCGACATTCGTGACATTATAGCTCTATTTTATTTCCTTTCTCAATTTTTAACCAACCTTTTTTCTTTTTCATTCCAAAATGTTTAATAACCATTTTAACATTTCTTTTGTCCATTAATTTACCATTACTTAATTTCTTTAATGTACGAATGAAGTCAACTACTTCCATTTCAGAGATAACACCGTCTCCAATCATTTGCTTTAATTCAATTTTCATATATTTTTATTTTATGTTTTATTTAATATTACAAGTATAGTAAAACTTTTTTAAATAAAAAACCCCAACTTTCGTTGAGGTTTGTTAACTTAATTCCAAGTTCCTTGTGAGGTTATTGTTGGTGCACCATTTCGGTCAATCATTACCCATTCTGCATTGATAAGTCCCCATGGGTCAAAACATTTCATCACCTGTTCAAGAGTAAACTCCTTACAACTGTATATGTCAAATTGAACCATAGGTGGTTCTGCATTGTCCCAAATATGGATTGATGCGTGTGACGTTGCAAGAGTAACCGTTCCTGTCAGTCCTTCATTACCAGGGTCTGACACATAAACACTTGTCGGACCTGCCACAACCTTCATCCCTACCGTCTCAACCAAATACGTAAACCATTTATTCAATAATTCCTCTTTCTTAGGAGGGTTTGTTACCCAACACTTAATTAATAAATGTTGATGGTAAGGTGTGAATTTTTCCATTAAAAATATGTACTTTTTTAATAGATATATATCACTATAGTAAGAAAAAACCCACACTTTTGAGGGTGTGGGTTAAATTAATTTTACATGGTTCTCAAGATAGTTTCAGTCATCCCTGTCCACTTTTTGATTTGTTTTCTTGGAATCCAAAACTCCATCTCACCAATCTCCTCAACTCTCTTCAAGTAGTCCTCACGGAAACGAGTGGCCTCAGATGCATCTTTGATGTAAGGAACCTTCATGTGAGCTGCACATATCTTACCCATACCTGTTAACATTGAGAACTCATCTGTTAAGTCTCTCATACAAGAGGTACAGATTTTACCACGTTTGATGGTCATTTTACCTGAGAACTTAACCGCCTTTGGGCTAACACTCAACAAACGAGTAATGTCAATTAACATAGGGTTGAACTCCAATCCGTAGGTCTCTTTCAATTGTTGACCAACGTTACGACCTATGATGATTGTCTCACCTGGAGTAGGCCAGTTCATACGGATGGTTCTTTCTCTATCTTCTTCCTTTTGAATCTGAGCCAAAGCCGCTGACTTTTGTTTCTCAGTTAAAGTACCATACTTTTGGAACTTAGATGCGATGTCCTTAACGAACGTGTTCTCACCTGTGTACTCGACGATGCGTTTCATGTCTTCAGTCATTTCTTCTGTTTTAACGGTTGCAACCGCATTAAGACATTTCTCAACAGCGGCTAATTGATTTGGAGTCAAACTGCCGTATTTTGATACTGCGTCTTTCATCTTGATGACGAAAGAATTTTGACCTTGGTAGTTACGTACTTTTTCGATGGTAGAGATTGTAGGAGTCATATGTCTTATTGTTTTTGTGAATACAAAGATAACTAATTCCCACAATACTGCCAACTATTTTTTTACAATAAATTCTAAATTATTTTCGTCAAAACGAATTCCCACAATCTCCCCACCGTTTCCGTTCTCATTGGCCTCCACCAATTCCATAAACTTCTTCAAGTCTACCGCTCTGTAGAAGATACCTCCTTGAGCCTTCTCACCATCAAAGGTGTCTTTCCAAAATATTGTATTCTCAAACATTGTCTTATCTTTTAATTGTCAAACCAAAATACTATTCTAATCTTCTCATCAAGTTCAGGTTTTGGTTCATCACCCCAAACCCAAAACTCTTCACGAACTCTCTTGTCCATCTCGTCTATGATAGGTTTTAAGGTATCATATCCTTCTTCCCATTCACGTTTAACCCAAGTAGTGTTTGATGTGAAAGCACACCATGTATCAGGTGTTTCAATCCCTTCATCAAGTAACTCCGCATCCTCAGGTGAAATAAACCCTTCTCTCTTAACTACGGGGTGTAGTCCTTGGTATTCTTTTAACTCTTTAAGAGTTAACCAACTGTGACTATGACCGTCTCCATCCCATCTGTCAGACTCTTTTTTAGTTACCTCACTGACATCCTCAGGTAACCCACGAGGGTCATCAATAGCATCATTATAAGAACATCTAACACCCGCAAGAATCCCAAATAACTCGTAGTTTCGTCCACTGTAGATTGATTCTACACTTAAAATTCTACCCCCATCATCATTACCTTCTTGGTAATAAGGATTGTATCTCCAATTATCAACATTCACCCACTTATCTTGTGAGTTGATTGACTTCTTAATTTCCGTAAATAAATGAATATCGCATCCCATAGTTAATATTTGAATATGTTATTGAAAAAATCCCCGTGAGGGGATTTGTATTTTAGTTTTGAGTGAAGGCTTTGTCAGCCCAAGTCTTAGCTCCGAATTGAGACCAGATGTTCATGTCACACATGTCAGGGAATGATTGTCTCATATCTCCTACAGTCATCACTTCCAAGAACCCTTTGTCGATTGAGTACCATTTACCACCTTTGGTTGTGTATACGTTCATCCAGTGACCGAACTCGTTTTTTACTTGGATGTTAACAAGAGAATTTTTTGACCATCCTTTCATCATGTCAGATGCAGTACCTTTACTGTCGTGGATGTTAATGAATCCCGCTTGACATTTGTTTGCAATACGGAACTCGTACTCTTTATTTACATCTTTGATGTGGTTTGAAACCATTACAGAGACTCTCTTGTTCTTTACTGTTGTGTCAAAAGAACCGTAGAATACGTCTCCTGCTAATGTACCTGTTGTTACTTTGATTACTGAAGGGGTAGTGGTGTTTGTCATAGTCTTATCGTTTTTGTGAATACAAAGATAATCAATATTTCCTAACTACCAAAATTATTTTTCATATCCCCATAATTTAAATTGGTGTTTCGTATACTCATATACAATTTCTTTCATATCATCATCGTAGAATTCTTCCCAATTATCAATTTCTTTACCATGACTTGACATCGCTTCAACCTGAGATTCTGTTAAAACATCTGAAATAAAAGGTAACTTCATTAAATCATCTTTCATATGTTCTAATCGAATTACATAATCAAAAGGTTTGTCCCATTTTGGTTCTACTACCATCTTAATTGTTTGCCCTCTTGGTAAATCCTCGGTTAGATATTTTCTAAACCCTTCCTTACTCTTGTCTTTAATTAGGTCATAAAAATTTTTAAAAATTGAGTAAACTCGACCATATGGATTTCGAGCATTACATATAACTTTGTAATCGGTTCCCTCTTCATTCGGTTCAATATTGTGATTATAATTATAAACCCCAAAATAATTAAGTGGTTTATTATTACATTTGAAATCGTAATACGTAAGTATTTCTGAAACCTTTCTACTACCAGTTCTTTCAGGAGCAATCCACTGATAGTTATATTTTTTTGAAATGTTGTTACCCTTATTTTTTGAACTATTCATTCTCACATATGTTAGGTTGGAAACATCCTTGTCCTCCACCTTCAACATACCCTTCCCTAAGGTCGATATGTGTAGACATTTTGTAAGGACTTTCTTTACCGCATAAAACGCATTTATCGTATTGTGATTGGCCTTCAAGAACACATTTCAAGTGGTCATAACCAACAAGATACTCATATTCAATTTCTGAAGTATCTCCCTTACAGATAGAACATGTCCACGGTTTGTTTATAGACGCAACAAGACCTTCTTCATCTATGGTTAAGGAGAAGTGTTCATCGTCAAATTGAGGACCTTCAGAGTCTCTTCTGGCCTGCCAATATTTACTTCGGGTTAATTTACCCAGCTCATTATCGTTTGGCGTAGATAATATTTCATCTTCGGTTAGTGTAACTTTAATAGACATAGTATTATTATTTATGTTTAAATGATAAATGACCGAAATACAAAAATAAATGTATTTATTATTATGATTAATGAAGAAGTTTTAACAGAGAAGTTAAAGTATTTGATTACAACAAATGCAAAACTTAAACAGTTTGATGTGATGAAAATATTCATTGACTTTGAATATGCCGACCAAAATCGTGAAAAATTAAGCGCTTACGACATAGATGTTGAGTTTGATTACGAAGGAGCATTAGATTTTGATATGTATACTTTTGCACATGACATACAAAGGATGTCTGAGAAACTTAGAGATGTGGTAAATGAATATGTAATAAGTCAAGAAGGTAAAATAGTTAGTAGAGAAAATTCAAATTGTTATACAACAGAAGCCATGGTTTATCACATTAGTTATGAAATTGATACAAAACACGTTTTCAATTTAGGTTATAAATTTAACTACGAAGAATAATATGAATGATAAATTAAAAAAATTATCGGTAAAACTATCGGAATTAATTCCTAAATCAGAAACACCTCAAGAAGTGTATGACGGACTAGTCCTTGTAATGCAAAAACAATCCGATTACTTTAAGTATTTGGGTCCTGATAATATTGTTAAGTTAACCTTATACATATATTCATTTAAAACAACAGGTAAATTTAATGTTGGTGACACTATGATTTCTTCATTAGGGTTTGCCAACGTATTCACAACTGAAGGTACTGAATACGTAAAAACATGTGATTCATGTGATGGTGAGGGTGAACTTGATTGTGAATA
>Ga0209087_1000888_pt1 | contig 18314 bp, 24 predicted proteins | sample S_130805_EF_Meta_FD_187321 | JGI IMG/M metagenome (GOLD analysis project Ga0209087, IMG submission 187321) | Freshwater microbial communities from Lake Simoncouche, Canada to study carbon cycling - S_130805_EF_MetaG (SPAdes) (version 2) | ecosystem: Environmental > Aquatic > Freshwater > Lake ... | reverse complement strand
ATCATTGATAAAAAAGACGTTTCCAACAGAAGAAAAAGTAATGTTGGTATCTTCTGTATAACCAGATAAGTAAACGGCAGGATTTGCACCCACGCCTGGCGTGATATTGGATATGCCCGTAGCAGTCACCATCCACCATTTACCTTGGCTAGATGAATTGCGGGTCGCTACAATGTAAACCCAAGATGTCTCAGACCGAAAACCACCTTCAATAAAGATGGGCATATCGGTAATGGTTGAAGCAACTTGCCTTTCCCCAAAGATTTTTTTAATAGAACGTACATCAGCTTCTACGTTTTTCCCGCTGTTGTATTCATTTGGACCCAAAGCATTACTTGGAATGTCGGGTGTAAACGACATCGTTGTAAATGGGGTTCGTAAACGGGAATAATCGCTCATGTTACTTCTTCCATCTGCTGGAGATTTATCAATAGACGGGTGTCTGTAGGGTTAAATTCTAAAGCTTTCTTACAAAATTCGATAGCCTGTTCTTTCAATCCAAGCCTCCAAGCTGCAATACTGGCGTAATCGTATGGTTTTTCCGTCCAAACCGATGGGTCCATTGTGTAAACGGCCTGTTTATCAGTAATATTTAAAGCAGAAAGAGCGGCTCCATAACTTTCAGGCCACATACTTAACCGATAAGTTGCCACTGCAAGCTCACACCATGGTTCACGGGTATTGGGAGCTTCAGCACAAGCCAATCTATACCATTTTAAACCTTCATGCGTCATGCCCAATTCTTCATGGGATTTGCCAAGTAATCGCATGGCATAACACCGCTCATTAGGCCAAGTAGCTTCAGGCATAGCCAAATAGTTATTTAAAGCCTTTATAGCGTCTTGCCAACGAGAATAAAAGGTTAGCTCCCGTGCGTGATAAAAAGCATTTCTAGGGCAATGTGGGTCTTCTTTAATGGCCAATTCAAGCAATGGCATATATTGGCCACGAGATTTGGTGTTGTCAGGGTGATGGCTGACTAACAGCATATCAGTATGAGCGTAGATTTCCTCAATCCTGCCATCAGCACGAGGATATTCATGGACAGGATGATGCCAATGATAACCATGGCGGTGATGGATTTTTTCGTAAAAAAAGGAGATTCCACATCCCCAATCAAATTTGTACCTCAACCGAGTCGTATTTTCTTGCCAAACACGCTCAATTTCTTCTCGCCATCCTGATTCAAGAATTTCATCTAAATCTAAACTAATACAAATATCAAAATCTTTTGGAATTAAAGCAAGAGCGGCATCTCGTGCTTTATCAAATCTCCAAGGACTAATACAAATATCATAGATTTTTGCACCACATTCCAATGCTAATTCTATTGTTTTATCAGTAGAACCTGTATCTGCAATCAAGATCAAATCTGCATTTTTTGCTGAATCACAAAAACGCTGAACAAATTGCTCTTCATTTTTGGATATGGCATATATAGCTATTTTGGGCTTTTTTTTCATGTTCTATTCTTCAAAACAATGCCACATAACAAATTGCTATAGTGGCATATTCAATGCTATGAAATTAATTATTAACAAACGGCAGGAGCTACGCAAACCACTTTAGGAGTAACTACCAAAGGTGTTGTTGTTGTCGATGTCACCACAGTTGGAGTAACCAAAACTGCTTTTTCTGTCGTTACAACAGTTGGGGTTGCAGTGTTGTTTGTAGTCGTTGTAGTAGTTGGTGCTTGAATCTTGCCAGCAATGTTTACAAAAGCCTCGTTGGTTGATCTGGCTGTTGATGCTGAATTGTCAGACTGACGCATACCAAGATTAGCATTAGCACGAATACCATAAAGCTGAGTAGTCATTGGGACAAACAATGTTGCCCATTTAAAGATTGTGTCGCCAACATCTGAGGGTGCAGAAATGCCTTGGCTTGCTTGGCTATTTAGTTGGTTAAGAGTCATTACAGCAGCTACCTTGGCCGTAGCGTCACCAGAAGATGCAATAGCACCCAAGGCTTTATAACGCTCTGCTTCAGCCTCAGACTTAGCTTGCTGAATCTTGACTTGTGATTCTGCATACATTTTGTAGTCAGTAGTTGCACAGCCTGTTAAAGCTACTGCTAAAAGAAGACCAAGTTTTTTCATATCAATCCTTTAAGATTTATCTAGGTTATTCAGGTGCAGGCTCTGGTGAAGTTTGTGGAGCTTGTGCTTCAGCTTGTTGACTAATTTTAATAATTAAAGGCCAAACTCCTGATTTGCTTGGTAGCTCTCCAAGGGTTTGTAAAACAAAGTTAACTTCATTTACTTCAAGTTCTAATTTCATGCTTGACTCCAAGGCAATGCGGGTGTGACTACGGGTGGGTTAATTTGATTTTGAATTTGTTGATTAACAGCTTCTTCTGTTGCTGTTTTATCAACGCCATTTTCCCATATCCAACCAAGTACCTGATCTTGAGTTAATTGGTTGTATGGGGTAAATGTTCCTGATGGTGTAGGCACTGAACAAGTGCTGTAAATAGAACTGTTGTAAAAGCCATCTGTACCCGAACAAGTCCAATGCACTGTAAAAACAACGTCAGTATTGCCACCTTCTTGGGGGTAGCAGTTCATTGCGGTCACAGACCAAGTAATAGTAGTCATGGTTTACTCCTGAACGTAGTCATTTGAATGACCACCTAACTTTTTGATAATGTTAAAGATTCTAGTCCCATCTTCCAAAGCCATCAACTCGTGTGGCTCGTTTGGACGAAAGTCTAAAAGCTGACCCGCTACCGCTTCCATCTCCCAATCATGGGAATAGGCTTTTAACTTACCTTTAGCAACAATGGTGATATGCACCGTGTTGTCATCGTGGTTGTGCTTTGGCAGGATGTCACCCGTCTTTTCAAAGTCGTACATTGACCCACGAATGTCGCCAAGGTTGTCTAAAGGATTAACCAATAACATTGGGTACACTTCCTTGTTGGGACAAGTATTGCTGTTGGCTCGGTTGCGGATTCCTAGCGTCAATTTCTTCTTGCGTCAAATCACGAACAGCCCAGACCATAAACCAAGTTCCGTTATTGTTAACGGGCGCAAGTTCATACGCTAATTGTGTTTCAATGTTGTAGCTAGGTTCATCAACCCACTGAACGAGTGCATAAGTGTCTGGACAAGGGAACGTATCCCCTGTCTGGCTTTCTAAGATTTCAGGGTATTCAAGTCTAATATCACCCTCATGTCTTGGATACTCAAGCGTTGCAAGTTTAATGTATGCGCTCATATTGTCACCGTGGTATTTGTTGAAGCAACAGCATTGTCTGTTCCAAAAGTACCGTCACTAACAGTTACAGTTGTACTTGTGCTTGTTATAGATACAGTTTGTGTATTTAGCGTATATGCCGACTCAGTAGTAGTTCCTGCCGAATAAGTAAATCCTATGCCAGCAACAGTGTATGTGCCTGTTGATGGAGTGCCATCGGTTCCAATGGTAAAAGTTGCCACGCCATTGGTAAGTTGACCTCCAAAATGAACATTAGTTCCTAAAAGGTAAACATCGGCAGAAGCGATAGAAGCCGCTTGACTGCTATTCTGTCGTCTTTGCCATTGCAAAGTTCCGCTTGAATTGTATTTCACAATAAGCCCAGTGGAACTAGCAACATAAACATTTCCAGAACTATCAACAGCGGGATTCCCTGTGTTACCGCTAGAACCAGTACCACTAATTTGTCTTGACCATTGCACTGCAAAAGAAGAATTTAACTTTGCGGTATATAAAACACCGCTACACGCAACCGTGATATAAACATTACCACTAGAGTCAACAGCTATACCACTTTGACTAATATTAGAAGGATAGTTTCCAAAACTGTTAGTTGATAATAAAGTTCCTGACGAATTATATTTTAAAATAGTTAATACATAATTGTCTATTGCAAATCCAATAAGATAAATATTACCAGAATTATCTGTAGTCATATTCTGACTATTAAAATCAACAGTTAGTCTTTGCCATTGTACAGTTCCGCTTGAGTTATATTTTGAAAATAACGGGCCGGCATTGTAGTTATATGTAACATAAACATTACTAGAAGAATCAACAGTTACATTTCTAGGTTGTGAAGTAACCCCACTAGAAGCAACTATTGACTTTTCCCATTGCTGAGTGCCAGAACTATCAAATTTAAAAATGCTGTAGTTATTTCGTGGAACTGACGTACTTCTAAACGCACTAGAGGCCACATAAAAATTACCAGAAGAGTCTGACGTTATTGCATAGGGATAAGTATCTGCCCCACCACCATCATTTTTATTTTTATTAACGTTGGCTAATTGCGTACCAGTGCCATCTGATATATTAAAAGTAAATCCAGTATATGAAGTACAACATCCTGTTGAATAACTGTAATACATTAAAACTGCATTTTTTCCAGACGAAGAAACTGTTAAATTCGTTGCTCTAAAACCTATTCTATTGCTAGAAGAAAGAGTTGACGTTTTAATAAACTTTGGGTCAGCAGACGACCGAAAATTCTGATAAACAGCTTGTAGTGCGCCACTCATGTTAGACCACTCCCTGAGATTAACCAAGTAGTAGAAGTGAGTTTAATTGCTGTAGCTGAACCATACTGCGCCAATGTTCGTGAGCCTGTAGTACCCGCAGAACTCAAATACATTGTGTCAGTTGTAATTGCAATTGTTACAGCGGCAGTAGCCATGTTAATGAACGTGATTGCTGTACCAATTGGGTAAGCAACAGAGCCGTTTGCGGGGATTGTGTACGTTGCCGCCGCCGCCGCTAAAGCGTGATAAATGTGTTTACCAGAATCAGCAAGCGTAAGGGTGTAGCTTCCTGTCTGAGCATTCTGTGGAATGTTGCGGTAGCCCACATCAAAGGCATCACCTGCCGCATTCATGAACTTCAGATCGCCTGAAGATGAATACAAAGACACGCCATTGGTCAGTGTTCCAGCGGGTGCTGTTCCGTTAAACAGGTCAAGATGGGCTGTACCTACTGTAGTTCCACGAGCCGCTGTACCACCCACCAGCAAGTTACCGCTGGCATCCAGAGTCATCGCCTGAGTAAAGGTGATAGCGTTTCCTGCTGTGCCGGAGGGGGCGTTGAACCACTGGTGTGCGCCTGCGTTTTGTTGATATTGAGATGCGGCCCCTGTAGCAGCATATTTATATCCACCGCTGTAATACATATTTGCGGCAACCAACATATTGCCAGCACTTGCCCCCCATATTGCATTGCCCACGTTACCCACTTCAATTGCTTTTCCTAGTCCCCAAACACTTGGTGTAACTGCCACACCTAAATTAGTCCCATCAAACACAAGCGCAGAGCCACTTGTCAGAACCTTTGAACCATTGAGATAGGTTACTCCGTTGGCTGTGCCATAAGAAAGAGTTTCGCTAGTGCCTATAGTTGTTGTTGTAAATGCACCTGTAGAGGCAGTAGTAGCACCTACAGTTCCATTGATATTGATAGAGGCTGTACCTGTTAGGTTGGTTACAGTACCGCTAGATGGAGTACCTAGAACTCCACCATTTACCAAAGGTGCGCCAGCAGAGCCTACATTGACCGCTAGAGCCGTTGCAACACCAGTTCCAAGTCCAGAAACACCAGTTGAAATTGGAAGGCCAGTTGCATTGGTTAAAGTAACACTTGCTGGAGTTCCAAGAATAGGAGCAACAAGAGTCAATGTTGTGCCATTAGATGTAGCACCAGTAATACCAGCCAATGCACCCGCATTGTTGTACTGAACTTGCGTAGTTGAACCGCCAATAGCAGGCGTACTTCCTGTTGGGCCTGTAGAGCCTGTCGGCCCTGTAGGCCCCGCAACAGTTGAAGCCGCTCCAGTAGGGCCTGTAGGTCCAATTGCTCCGTTGGCTCCAGTGGGACCTGTTGGGCCTGCAACAGTTGAAGCCGCACCAGTGGAACCTGTTGGACCTGTTGGTCCAGCAACAGTTGATGCCGCGCCTGTAGGCCCTGTAGGACCAAGATTGGTATACATTACTTGGGCAGCAGTAAAAATAATGGATGGCGTTCTTGGATAACCACCACTTGCCGCAAGTGTTTCTAATTGAACATTTGCATTTGCTGTTTGCCAATAAACCTCAATATAGTCAGAAGCAGCAAGATTTAAAACAAAATTAACTGTAAAAACTTCTGATACAAATGAACTTCCTTGTTTGCTAGGAACATCGTAATGCGAATTAGTATCTGCTAAATTTGTGCCATTTTTACGCAACCAAATTTGTGTATTCCCCAATGAATTACTGTTATTAGTAAATTCAATTGAGAATGTTAGGCTATAAACACCTGCATTATTAAAAGTTACACGGCTACTAGAAACAACCGATACACCATTGTTTGCCGCATCAGCAGTATTTATGGTAATTGCTTGTGGAGTATTTATTGCTCCAACAGTTTGGGTTGTTGTATCCCAAAAAGAACCCCAATAAGCCAATGCACCGCCAGGTCCCGTTGGTCCAAGTGACCCTGTAGGTCCAGTGGGTCCCGTATTTCCTGTATTACCTGTAGGTCCCGTTGGACCCGCTACTGTGGATGCCGCACCAGTATTTCCTGTAGGTCCGGTAGGTCCAACATTTCCTTGTGTGCCTGTGGGTCCTGTGGGTCCAGCTACTGTTGAAGCGGCTCCCGTAGAACCTGTGGGTCCTGTAGGTCCAACTGAACCAGTAGGTCCGGCCACAGTTGATGCGGCTCCAGTGGGTCCCGTAGGTCCTGTATTGCCAATACTTCCTGTGGGTCCAGTATTCCCAGTAGGTCCGGTAGGTCCCGCTACGCCTGTACTACCTGTTGGGCCAATACTTCCTGTCGGTCCTAAACTTCCTGTGGGTCCTGATGCGCCTGTAGGTCCTGCACTTCCTGTCGGTCCAATGCTACCTGTTGGTCCTGTTGGTCCTTGTTTAACCAAAGGCGCAGGTGTAGTCCAAACCAATGTTGCAGTATTTCGACTGTTGACAATTGAAATACAAAACCAAACAGTATTTGTTGGGTTTGTAGGAGGCGCAGTTGTCCAACCTGTTGGGGGTACGCCTATATTTGTAGTGAAATTCCATGAGCCGCCCGTAGGCGTAGCTGGCGCAGTGGCTGATTCTTTAAAAATAAACCATTCAAAATATGTACCGCCAAAGTTTGTAGAATTACCATACAAACCGGCAGTTTCGGAGCCTGGCGATGCAACCAAACCACCTGTTGGGCTGCTTCCGTAAAGACCACTTGTAGCCATGACTTTCCCTTATTTGAACGAGTAGCGATAGTTGCGTGGTTGGAATTCTGAAGTAAGGTGTTGGTCGCCACCAAGCCATTTACCTTTAAAGTTCTGGTCTTCAATCAGACCATAAGCGTCTTCATAACGTGCGCTCCATTTTTGAGCTTCTTCATTGTTTTTATTCTTATCGTAATAAGCCCACAATGTGCCGTACATATAACCTTCAGGGAATGATGCAAGCGCAGCGTTGTTTTGAACAATTGGATTTAACGCATCGTCTGTTGGTCCAAACAAGAATGGAAACGTGCGTTGGTAATAAGCTTTGATGCTGACATTTTCACCAGGATTGGGCGTAAAAATGTATTTATTGCCAACCTCAGAAAATGAAGCCCGTATCACCCTTGGTACACCAAACGGACGGACATAAAGTTGGTCAATCATCCGTCTGCGAATGATTTCTCGGTCACCAACTCGGTCGTAAATAATCCAAGGACCCATGGATGCCGCAGGAGTGCCTGGCGGGACAGAGCTATTAGGCGTTTCTTGGAAAAACAAGATAGGCTTGTTCATATCCGCAGGGATAGTCGCAAAACCATTGGAATCTGTCAGCAATGTTGAAGGCGTAGCTCCATATGGGTCAGACCGCAAAGCGGGCAACTCAATAGTACGCATTTTTAGTTCGCACAATTGAATGCAAGACAGAATTTCAGAAGTTGATTGTGTGGGCAACTTTAAAATAGCCGTAGGATACGTTGTACCCGCCCAAATGCCTTCAATATCGCTAACTGTGATGGAAGTACCAGAAACTGCTAAAACCGCTGTGTAGGGCTTTAAAGTGCTTGTCCCAATAAAGTCGCCAACCAAGATAATTCCATCTACAGAAGCCGATGCCGTAATAACACTGGTAGAAGAATTAAATGCCGTGGCATTTATACTGATTGAGGACGGAATGGCTCCTACCCATTGTGCTACTCGGCTAACTAAAGCGTTACCGGATTGGATAAAAAGAGCCATAGAACATCCTTATTTGGTCGGGACAATTGGATTATAAGGGAGTGGAATTTTTCCGCTAGGGTGGCAAACAAAATCACTGTAAAACTGGTTCACAATGGCATAAAAAAGGATTTTGTCCTTTTTGTCTGTTTTGATAAGTTCCCATGGCCGATTGTTAAACCATTTCCCGCTAATCTCATGGGCAAAGCACTTTGGCAAATTCATTGCTTCAAAAGTACCGGCAAATAACGGGTTATCTGTTGTGCCAATAGCTTTATAGAATTCTCTGCGGTCTTTGCAATACTGTCTGACAGACTCTACGTTCTTTTGTTCATACTGGACATAACGCTCACCATCAATAGCCCCAACTTTGTAGTTCATGTTGGGTGTGTTGAATGTCTGCGACCAAGTTCCCGATTTAACCTCGTTGAACATCTTGTCGTTTTTGATTAACGCACCCTCTAAGCCTCCGGCAAGAACACCACCAGTGTAGTAATCCTCGTTTACCTTTGCTTCTTCGTTGTTGAGATTCAATTCCATGCCATGCTCCATGATTTTCCAAAGAAGGCCCGTGAGGACCCTCTTCAGAAACCCTAAGGTTAGGCCAAGTAACGCTGTACTTGTGTAGAAGAACGGGCGGTGGTAACCACAGCACCTGTTGTCATACCTGCCAACACAGCAACACCAGCGGGATTACGCACAATCAATGTGCCTTCCATGATGTACTGATCCAAAGAGGCATCAGCGTTAGAGAACACTTCGTTGTTAGGACCAAGTTCACGCAAAGAACCCCACTGAACAACGTCAGGGTTCAAGAACAAGATAGAAGTGTTATCTGCACCGGTCTGATCCATAACCCATGAGTCATCGATCTGGTAGGTGTAGTTAAAGTCACCTTCGTATGTACCAATTGTGTCGCCCTTGTCAGCAGGGTTAAAACGATTGATAGAACGGCTCTGAGGAATGTTGTCAGAGATAGATGTACGCAACGATGTTGGGACTACCATGTTGGTAATCTTGGCATTGAAACGCTGTTCAGCAACAGTCACCAACTGCTTGTACAGCACGGGGCTGAAAGCTTGCAGTGTTTGACCAGAAGAGAAGCTGAAATAACCCAAACCAGAGTTGCTCAACACGCCATTGAAAGGCACGTTGGTAGAAGTGGCTGTAGTTGTGTCAGTACCATCAGATGCGGCCAAATTCAGTACAGAAGTACCAGAAGTTGGGTTACCTGAACGTGTACCAGCAAAAGAATACAAAGAACCAAATCTACGGCCATTGTTGGGTGCTGCACCTTGAGTAGCGGCTTGGCCAGAGTACTTGATAGAAGCACCATCAGCACGGAGCATTTGCAACTCAACGTCAAACATAATCTCAGTCAATTGCTTGACTTCTTGATATGCTTGGGGATCGCCACCAGCTTGTTCTACAGCACGAGCAGTACCTGTAGCACCAATCACAGTTGTAAAAATCTGTGTGTAGTTGCCCAAGTTAGAACGTGTGTTAGAAGCGGCAGCAGTTGAATCAACAGCAGCACCTTCCAACTTAGCGTTCAGCACGGGAGTGCGGAAATAGTCGTTAGGCCAAATGTGCAAAGTCGAATTGATCTTGCGTTTTTTGCTCATAGCCATGTTAGTAATCGGTGTACGATCTTTAACATAGTTAGAAACAGTCATATCGAGGTCTTTAACCACGATGTCGGTAGCGTATGCGCCATTACCATTACCTAAAGAGGTAGATGTAATCGTTGCCATAATAAAACTCCTGAATTAACGCCTGCGTTTATTTGATGCAAGCATGGTTGCTAAAAGGTCACGAGCCGCATTCTTATCACCGCTTTGCGCTTTCCTTTGAAGTTCGACTGTCTTATCTTCAGGTGCTGTTTTGCCTCTTGCCATTGGTTTACTAGCCGCAGCTAATGAGCCTCCTGCATTCTTCACTTTAGGACCTTCTCGGAATTTCATACCATCCCGAACAAGCCCTAGTAGATATTCATCACTGGATACCAAATCAATGTTTTGGACACCAGGAACAAAAGACCCACTTGCACCTTTCCAATCCTTAGACAACTTTTCCCGTAATTCAGAAAATGTTGCCTTGTTCGCCAATTCTTTGTCGCTAAAGCTTTGTCGAGCTTGTTCAAGCTGTTGCTTTACAACCTCACTCCGGTGATCAAAAAACTGTTGAACTTTCGGTCGATTCGCTTGAATGAACTCAGACTTTTCCTGAATCAGTTCGTTATTTTTTCGAATTGCAGCTTCCGCTTCACTTCTACGAACTTCATCTGTGGCGTTGTCATAGATTTGCTTCCATTGTTGGTTATAACCTTGTATTGTTACCAATTCATCAGCCGCTTGTTGCAACTGAGGAACTACAGTTAATTCCAACCCTATCTGCAAACCATCTAATTCAGACCTGCGCTTACTTTCGTATTCTTCAAAATCTGCTTTTTCGGCTTTAAGCTTACGAGCATTTTCATGGATAGCACTTCCTTGACCAAGAATAGCAGCCGCCTTAGATACAGGGATCTCAATAAAGCCACCTTCGGCATCCTTATTGGGAATTCTCCACATCATGTCAGGATTCTGCTCTGCAAATTCTAAGAAATTAACTGGTTCGGTTACACCATCGGTGGCCTCATCCCCATCCTCTGAATCTACAGTTTCCGTAGTCCCATCAATACCATCTTCAGGTTCGAGCCCCTCTTCAGGAGTCGCCTCGGGGGATTTAGCTTTCGCTTCTTCTTGTCCCGCTGGTGGTGTAACTGCTTCGTTTGGGGGAGTGTTACGCCTGTTGGCGGCAATCATCCCTGCAATAGCATCTACCGGATTTGCACCAGTTTGCTCAGTGGCGGTCGCATTTGCGATTACGTCTGACATATATTACCTTATTTCGTTAAAGTTTCAACATTTTTGTTGGCTACCTTACCGAGATATTCAGTTCGTTCGATAAACTCAATGAAGTCTCGGACTCCGGCAACACGCTGTGCATTATCAATTCGATTAACATCGTCCTTGCTTTCTTCTAGCATTTCTAGCAAGTAAAACCTGTAAAGGTTAAATAACAATGCAAAATCATCATTGCGTAAGAGCCTTTTTGCGCTCTCTCCATTTTCTATAACCAGAGTCTTCCGATTTACATTGGCCTCCTTATGACTATCTATAACTTTTGTTCTGCGATTAAAATAATCACGGATATTCGATACCAAGCTTTTCATTGCAATCCTTAATCTACTTGTACAGAACTTAACTTGCCTCTCTTAGCTGCCAAAGCTTCAAACATATCATCTGTATCAATATCTTGAGCTTTTCTCATATTCAAAGCAGTAACTGATCCGCTTTCCTCAACCTTGGCATTATTCAAAGCCACTTTAGATTGAGTTTCTTGTTGTTCAGCAGAAGGTCCTTTAGCGGCTTGAGCTTGAAGAATCTTTACGGCTTCATCCATTGTAGGCAAATAAGCGTCTACATCTTTAACACCCAAAACCCGCAAAGTATCTTCAAAAGGTCTGCGAACCTTGATAAACATTTCAGGCACTTCCTGAGGAATTTGCATCATGGCTTGGCCAAATTGCTGTTGAGCCTGAAGAATCATTTGTTGGCGAGTTAGGCGGTTTTCCTCTGAAAGGAATCCCAAAGCCAAATCAATATTGATCATTTTGCGGTCAATAAACTCAAAGTTCTCAATAGATTTAGCATCTAAGAACTCTTGGCCTTTTAAGCAAGTAGCCGCCAATTGTTGGATATTAAAATCATCAGAGTACTGAATCAATGTCTTCCAAGTGATGTAAATAACATCCCGCAAACCAATGGCACAGTTTTTAACCATTTCATCTTGGATTAACTGGTTGGGACCCATGGCTAATTGAAGCTTAAATCCTGAGTTGCCGTCTTTCATTACTTCAGGGTTAAGCGTATCGCTTGGGCTAGTCATACCAATCATGGCCATCTTGTCCGACTCAAATCGGTTCATGGCTGATTCCACATATGCCAAGTTACCTTGCATAGGTTGGAATTCAAAGATGTGCTTAGTAGGATCAAACTTACGATCCAAGATAAACATAGCACTTACGCCACGCTGAATCTCTTCAGCATCCAAGAATTCAGGATTGACACCAATTCTAGGAGTAGACGACTGCATGGCAAAAGACATTTCTGCCCTACGAATAGCAGTCGCATACTCTTGCAAAGGAACCAAACGCTCACCCAATGAGTAACCAAAGAAGTTACCTGTAATGGGCTTTGGACACATATTGGCCAAAGGAATGAAATCTACTTCTTTGGCATACAAAATGTATGAGCCTGAGAAGCAACATTCAACAATTTCTTCTTCTCCGTCACCATCAATGTCCCTGCGAATCCATGCAGTGGTCAACATAATGACTCGGCTATAGCGGTCTGCGCCTTGAGAGGCAATAACGCCTTGGCCTGGCACGGGCGTAGAGTCACGGGCGTGAAGAGCCAAATCGTTTTCTAAAGCACCCGCTTGGTAAGCACCCGCAGGCCCATAAGCCGCATGGTCAGCCAACAACTCCAAATCTACAAATGGGAATTGTGATTTGCATTCATGGATAGTCATGGGGTCATAAAAACCCACAAAGTCTTGATCCTGAATAGTGGAAATCGTTGGGTTGCAAACAAAGTAGTGTTGAGCAACGTGTTTAACCCGAATGCTAGTTTCGTAGCCAGTTAACTTGTACTTGGCACGATAAATAGTGTTGTTGCGGATTGCTTCTTGAATCTCGTCACCCGTAGGTTCTTGCATGACTTCAGATTCATCAGGAGCCATGGCTTCCTGCATTGCGCCTTCAAGATTTACATCAATCTTACGCATATTCTGACGTTTGGCAGTCAAACCCTTATCACCGGCCAAAGTTTCAAAAACACGCAACTGGTCACGGGTTCCTTCAACTTCTTTGTATTGCGTAATAGGACTACGCACAGGAGAAACCATCACAATGCCGTTTTTGTGCAGCAATGAATCTTGTGCCCAATCCCGAATGACTTGATAAGAATCATTCTTACTGTTGAGCATATATTTGGTCATTTCAGTGGCTTGACGGGCTTGGTCGCCATCTGCTTCGCTGAATCGTTCAAACTCAAAGTTGATCTTGCCGTTAGGCATTAAGCACTTGGTGATAACGGCAGTAGCGTAGTCGATGCCAGGCGCAACTATGGGCTGAATGTAGTCAATACCACGGATAGGTTCCGTAGAATTTGATACTGGAATATTAAGATAGTGGTAATCAGTAAAACGATTGTATGTATTCTTGGACTGTGTAAGTCTCAAGTAATCTACCATCTTTACATACACTTCATGGCACACTTGTTCGGTAAGTCCACGATTGCCAGATGAACTTGCAAGGTTTTCTACGATAACATTTTGTTTATCTAGCATACTTATATCCTTTGGACTTTACCTTCAGGCATATCAATGCGCCTGAAAACAAAGTTATTTGCCCTACTCACTACGGATTCACCATGGCCTTGAATCAAAGCTAATATGCCAATACGGGCAGAGTCAATGTGATCGTCTGGATCAGAAAACTTTCCCGCATCGTCAATAGCGTAATTCCTAGCCTCATCAAGAAATGCTTTGCATGACTCGTTAATCATTAAAGTTTTACGTTCCATGCCCATCCGCATTATATTGATTCCGTAGGCTTTGTGGTTAGTTACTTTGCCTTGATCGTTAGGTGGGTTTAATATAGCACCAGAAATACAGTTTAGTCCATAGGAATCTTCAAAGACTTCTCGAACCGATTGCTCTGTCAGGGTATATCGACCCGCCAACCCCGCATCATGCGGTAGGGCAATAGGCACATCCCGTGTCTCTCTGTCTAGCAAATAATGGACATACTCATCAGGAGTTTCTCCGCTAGGAATGGTAATTTGCTTGTGCAAATAGATAATCTCTTCTACAGGATTACGGAAAAAGAAAGAAATAACAGTAGGGTCATTCTTAATGCCCAAGTCAAAGCTAATCAGCCTTTCAAGTTTTTCGTTAACTCTAAGGTCAACATCTTCAGACTTGTAAGTTGGCCATTCAAGCAATGGGAATACCACGCCTTTGCCAACCAAAGGAATACCATTTATACGGCAGTCCCGCTCCCAAGGCATAAAGTCACGGGCTAACTGTTCTCGTTCTTTTTTGGGGAAGAATGATTCTCCCCATTCATTTTCGTAAGGGATATCGTCCCAAGTAACCCTGATGTGGGAGTAGCCGTCAATGTTGTCCCAGAACTTTCGGACAAGTCCCGATAGACCTTTAAGTGGAGTGAACGAACAGATAACTTGCCCGTTTCTTGACGCTGTACGAACAACAAGTTCTGAGAAAGTCTCATCGGGAGGCTGCTCATCAAGAACCACGAGGTCCAATTCAAAACCCTGCAAATGCCGTACTTGTTGGGTGTAGTTGGAGAAGTAAAGTTTAGACTTTCCTCCAGACTCATGCCAAATCTCGATGGCCAAGACGTTAGCTCCATCTGTTCGGATTGATTTGTCATCAATGGACTCCCTTGGAATAGAACCCGTGCCAAGCTTGTAACTTTGCTTAATATCGTCACAACCTAATAACTTAGATTGTAAAGTCTTAGCAACCTGCTCCCAAGATTCACCAGAACACATGGCAATAATGGGTTTGTCCCATCTTACGCCTTTCCAATCTTTGGGATACCTACCTGTTAAATGGTAAGCAGTCTCATAGGTAGAAGCAATTGTTTTTCCTGCACGATTGGCAGCAATCATTCCTCTGCGGGAATATTTAGCACCCATGTCAAAGAATTTTTGCTGATACTTAAACGGCCTAAACCATTTCAAAGTATTGAATTGCATATCTTGAGCAATCTTATCTCTAGCAACTTTCATTGCTTTGAGTTGCTCAGAATCTAGGGTTTTAACTTTTTCTTTGCCACCAGCAAGTTTGATCAAATGCTTTATCGCTCTGTCTTTGTACAGAGGAAGGATATAGTCACTTGCTTCACTTTTTGCCATAGTTATCTCGTATGTCTAACAAGATTTGGGCGGCATATGCAAGATAGTAAATTTCATCCGGCTCAAGCTTGTGCGGTCCTTGAAGGTCTTTTTGCAACCACTCAAGAGTTTTACGGGCACAAACTTCAGCTTGGGATGAAAGTTTATTTTGGAAGATGTTTGATGGGTCTTCCATTACGCCCACGGGTCAGCAATATTTTTAGCAGAAATACTAACAATATCTTTATCAATCATATTCCAAACGCCACCACCTTTTTCGCCAATCAAGAATGTGTGTACGCCACGGCCTTCTTTGGTAAAAGTGCCATCTGGATTACGCAACACACGCTCTTCAGTACGGGGGTCAATCCATGAATATTTTTCAGGAACTGTTTGACCATACTTGTTTAGCTTTTCTCCAACAGGAATTTTTTCTACAGGCCCTGTAATTTGATATGTGATCAAGCCGTTTTCATATTTGCGAAAATCAATGTACACCTTTTTATCAGACTGTGGGTCTAATGGGTGGGGCATATTGGTTGCGCCAAAGTAATGGATTTGAGATTCTTCATCTGGTAAATCAATACTTCGTTTAGGCATCTTCCGTAGTGGATCTTCAGGAATAACATCCTTCTTATCCACATACGGGTTAAAGCCTGTCATGTACTCAGCAGGTACTTTTTTACCTTCAAGAGCATTCTTAGCGACAATGTATTGTTCTTCTTTAGGTTTACCAATAAGGTCTAAAGAAACAACACCATCGGTCTTGTCGTAAACAAACTGAGCCAATTCTTTTGCTGATGGTAAGTCTACCTTCAGTGCATCAATATCATACGTTGCCATACATTTCCTTATTCAGTTTTAGCTTCTTCTACAGGTTCAATGGTTGATTCAACCAAGGTATCACCGATCTGAGGTTTGTGGGCTACCACATACTCATTGGTCAGATGAATCTTTTCACCAGCAACAACGGCATAAATCTCGTTGGCTTCGTCACGGACAAATTCTTCAATAATCATAATAGTCCTTAAGCTGCGTAGTCTTTGCTACGATTGCTAGGCTTAGTGAAAGCCCCGCCTTTGGTATTGTTAGTGTGCTGAGATGAAATTGTATTCACCTTGTATGCACTGTTAACTGCCCCTGCAACTGTAGCTCTGCGGTCATCTTCGGCAGTGCGTGTAGACAGTTTGTCATTGATGCCTTTAGTGACACCCTTACGCATTTGTGCGCCACCATTAATTACTGTTCCGTAGGACATATTAATCTCACTTTAAATAGTTGGTACGATCTGCATTCATGTAGCCAGTGTTTCTAGCTTTGCCGTCATAGTCGCATTGAGTAACAACTGTAACTTTTTGCCCACGGCCAGCAGTTACGCCAGAAGCAGTGTTGCTAGTAGCAGGTGCATACTTAGGTGCGCCTTGGTTGCCAGGTGGTTGCTTCAGACCACCACTACCACGGGTAACCGCAGTTACGCCTGAATTGTGAGAAACCACATGGGTTGAAGCATTGCCTTTACGATTGGGGGCTTGAGCCATCAATGTAGGCGCATTGTTGCCAGATGTATATCCACTCATTTTGAACCTTTACGTTTATGTTCCGCATCCCGTTTCATTTGGTACGCAATTGCCACGGCCTGTTTCTGCGGTTTACCCGCTTTCATTTCGGTCTTGACGTTAGAGGAAAAAGCTTTGGGACTTTTTGACTTTTTCAAGGGCATATATTACACCTTTCTTAGAGAATCAAGAAATTCATTTAACGCATCTTCTGCGTCACCTTCATCTTCCCTAGTTACATTCTGAATGTGTTCTACGGAAATGATCGGGGCACGGCTAGACTCAAACGGGGCAAGTTTATCAGCAATCTTGGCCTTGTCTTTGATATCTAGCTCATCTGACTGCATAGCATCAATCAATACTTCCATGGCAGTTTTAAGGGGTGGAAGACCTTTTGAGGTGCGCTCATCGTTCAGTTTATTAAACAAAGCTCCGTATTCGGTAACCTTGTTAACTATGGATTTTGGCCGACCACCTGCTGCCTTTTGGGATCTAGGAACAAAAGCGGTCATGTCAAACTCATCTACAACAGGAGCTTCTTTAGGTTCAATCTGACCTGTTGCTAGTTTCATAGCTTTGTTCTGAGCTCGTCTGGCTTTGGCGTATTCACGGGCTTTCTTCTTTATTTCTTCAGAAGTAACTGTAGAGCCTTCGGGTCTTATTTCTTCAAACATTCGATACCCTTTTCAGTTCTAATCCAAGCATACGAGCCATTTACAGCAAACCCACGTTTCTTGTGGATCTTCATAAATCCATCATGCTCGGCACGAATAGAAGTGGAACATACCACTGGTATACCCCAACGATATGCCCACAATATATGTTGGTCAATCATCTCATTTATCAAGCGTACACGCAAGCGAGGACTTAATTTTAAGTCAACATGGTGGAATTTGGCATTGCTGATTTCTTCATTGGAGTAGGTTGTATACCCGCCCCTGTCAAACCAACAGTACGCAAGTAACGTATCTTGGACTTCTGCTTGGCCAAGAAAAGTATCAATTACTTTGTCGCCACGGCAGACAGCAATGAATTCCCTACCCTTGTCAAAGACTTGTACTGTCGTTGCAACAGTTACATTCTTGCGGAACACATCTCTGTCCCTAGTCAGTATGCCATCAGCCTCATGGCCAAAGACTGAATCTGCCATGTCCACAATATCGTCCACATCATGCAGTGGGTGCGCCAATGTCCATTCCATGCTATTCCTTTGCAATAGGGTAATTGTAATCAGGAAAAAGTTTTAAAGAAAAATTTTTATATAGGATTCTTATACAGAGTTATCCACAGGCTATCCTCTTTACATAGGGGTAAACCCTAATAGAATGATTACGGGGCCATCATCCAGCCCTTGGGAAGGCAGGTAGCTTACCAACCCAGATAAACGTACTGAATCCATTGGTCTCTCTAGTAGGCAACGAACGGGAACATACAAGTGGAGCCCACACAGGGTTAAGTTAGATAAACAAGGTGCTACTTCTTTGAAAGAAGAAAAAACAGTGGATGCCATAGTTCGTCCACAGTTAACCAAGCTAAGACATACACAATCCTCACTACTCAGATATAGCATATAAGCTATTGTTGTTTGTTTGCAACAGTAAAAGTTTTAGAGAAATTT
>Ga0209087_1000887_pt1 | contig 18331 bp, 11 predicted proteins | sample S_130805_EF_Meta_FD_187321 | JGI IMG/M metagenome (GOLD analysis project Ga0209087, IMG submission 187321) | Freshwater microbial communities from Lake Simoncouche, Canada to study carbon cycling - S_130805_EF_MetaG (SPAdes) (version 2) | ecosystem: Environmental > Aquatic > Freshwater > Lake ... | reverse complement strand
TCCTAAGCATATCTCCAGCCTCGTCCATGATTTCACAGATAATTGCAGCAGGTGCTAAATCATTGATTAGACATAAATCAACAGCAGCCTCGGTATGCCCTTTTCTAACCAATAAACCTCCCTCTTTTGCTACCACCGGAAATAAGTGTCCAGGTTTGATAAAATCAGCAGGTTTAGCAGCGGGATCCACCACTTGACGCGCAGTAATAGCTCTTTCTTTTGCAGAGATGCCTGTCGTGATGCCCAATGCAGGAATCGCATCTATAGAATCATAAAATGCGGTGTGAAAAGGATCTGCATGATTCGTATTGACTGGTGCTATACCAATTTGCTTTGCAATGGTTTGATGCATCGCAATGCATACCAAGCCTCTTGCATATTTTGCGCAAAAATTAATTTTTTCTTGCGTAGCAAAGCTTGCAGGGAAAACAATATCCCCTTCGTTTTCTCTGTCTTCGTCGTCTACCAATATAATTGGTTCCCCTAATTTAAAAGCATTTAAAGCTTCCTGCACATGATCAAACATTACACATTTCTTTTTAGAAGTAACTGTTCTGTATATTTTGCTAAAATATCAAATTCAATATTGACAATACTTTCAACAGAAAGTTGATTGATATTGGTCTTGTCTAAGGTGGTTGGAATAATACAAAGATCAATCAGCTGATCACGCACCTCATTGATTGTTAGACTTACTCCATTGATTGCAATAGACCCTTTATAAACAATAAATTTTACAAATTGTTCAGGCACTTGAATGGTTAAAAACCAAGCAGTAGGAGTGATCTTGATTTCATTGACTTTAGCTGTCGCATCCACATGACCTAATACATAATGACCCCCTAGGTAGCCATTTGGCTGCATTGGTAGTTCTGTATTTACAACATCCCCTGTCTTATAATTTCTGATGATTGTTTTTGCAATCGATTCTGTAGAAACAAAAAAATACATATTATCATCCACCACTTTAGTTACAGTTAGGCAAGCACCATCTATTGCTACGCTATCTCCTATTTGAACAATGGCAGCAAAATTTGCCATATTGATTGCTAGTTCCCATCCATCTTCTGTTGAAGAAATTGCATGTATTTTCCCTTTCTGTACAATGCCTGTAAACATATGCGATAGTTTGAGTAATTTTGGACTGCAAAGATAACCCTTATGACGCAGAAGGAGGCCATAGAATACGCTATAAATTTGGCAAAAAAAGCCAATGAAAATGAAATTAGACCTAACCCTTTTGTAGGTGCGGTTGTTTTAGATCATCAGGGTCAACTAATTGGAGAAGGATACCATCAAAAATTGGGGGGACCCCATGCCGAGGTCAATGCCATAGAGCAAGCCCTAGAAAAAACAGCCGACCTCAGTCAAGCTACTATGTATGTTAGTTTGGAGCCCTGTTCTCATTTTGGCAAAACACCCCCTTGTGTAGATTTAATCATTCAACATAAAATCAAAAAAGTAGTTATAGCGAGTTTAGACCCCAATCCTAAAGTAGCAAGTGTTGCAAAATTAATAGAACATGGTATTGAGGTTGAAGTGGTAGATGATGTATCAGCTACTTTATTAAACGATCGATTTTTTACCAATCAATTAAAAAATCGACCACACTATATTTTAAAATTAGCATCCACCATTGATGGCAAAATTGCAGATTATGCAAAAAATAGTCAGTGGATTAGCAATGCAGCATCAAGACAATTTGTACACGATCATTTAAGGGCCAATGTGGATGCGATCATGACATCCTATAAAACAGTGATTCAGGATCAAGCAAGTTTAACCATTAGAAACACAGCAGGAGCCATTAAAGAAATCAATGTGCTTATTATTGATAAAAATCTTGAGCTGCTTGAAAAGCAATATGAAAATTTGCCTATTTTTTATCCACGTTCAATTACAAAAATTATTTTTATTACCGCCAATCCTCCAAGTATTCAGTTACAAGAAAACATGGAATGCATCATTGGAACATTTAATGAGCAAGGACTTGTATTTTCATCCATCTCGGAAAAATTACTTGAACTAGGATATTATAAAATTTTAACAGAAGCCGGAAGCCAATTGAATTCAAGTATGATCCAACAAAACATAGCAGATGAATTGTATTGGTTTATAGCCCCTGCTATTTTAAATGATTTGAATGGGCTTCCAATGCTTGGCTTGGATGCAATCCGTGGATTAGATAAGAAAGTGCAATTGTCTTTAATTGAAACGAAGCTTATTGATCAAGACGTTTTATTACACTACCGTTTTAATTAAAATCTACTTTGGTAGAATGTCTAACAAAGCTGTCAAACTATGTACAATATAATCTGGCTTTGCTTCCATTAATTGTGTTTCAGTTTGCGCACCTGTCGTAATGCCAATATTCAACGAACAGCCTGCGTTTTTACCTTCTTCAATATCAATACAAGAATCTCCAATTTTAACCATTTGATTTGTATTAACTATTTGCAATTTATTTTTTGCATATAGAATCATATCAGGCATTGGACGATTGTGTAAGACATCTGATGCAGTCACCAATAAATCAATTTGATACCCTTCTGCCCATCCTAATTTACCTAATAGATTTTCTGCAGTGGCTCTATTGTAACCTGTGTTTAAAACTACTTTTATACCTAATTGTTTTAGGGCAGCAAATACATACTCAGCACCTGGCATTGGCGTTACATCAAAATTGGTATAAGCAATATCTAATTGCGCTAAAAAATAATTAAAGGCTTCTAATTGTTCTGTTTCATTTAATGTATATGGACTGTTAGAGATGATATCTTTAATGGCTTGGAATTTTTCCTTACCAGCACCATGCAATAAAACATGATTTAAATCTACAGGAACATTAAAATGATTTAAAGCAGCCTGTAAAGTTTTATACACAATATTGTCTTCATTTACGGTTGTACCCGCCATATCAAAAACGACACATTGAATTTGCATAGGTTTTATTTTAAACTGTTTTGAATAGCTGAAGCAAAAAAATCTATTGCCTCTGTTTTCATTGCTGGATTTTTTGCAATATCATCCCATTGTCTTAGTGTAACAGCATCTTTATAAAAAGGATTTTGCTCAAAATGAGCTACTTCCAACTCATTCATGACACCACCCTGAAAATTTAAACTTGTTTTAGAAGGCGCAGATAAGGTATCATAATAGGCAGGATCAACTGCACATAAATACCTTTTTGCAGCCACATGTAAATTAACAGGTTCTACCACTGCTGGTACAAAATGTGCAGCTAGATAGTTTGCCGCCAATACTTCGTGTACATCGTCAATCCCCTTGTCACTGGCATCGTCTGGTAAATCGTGTAACAAATGCCCAATATCGTGTAATAATGCGGCAGTAATCAATGCATCTGAAGCTTGCTTTTCTTTTGCTAATGTAGCAGCTTGTAATGCATGTTCTAATTGTGTTACAGCTTCTCCGCCATACATAGAACCACCATTGGTTTTGAATAAAGTAAGGATTTCTGATACGATCGGATGATTCATAGTATGTTCTTTTAAAATATTAAATAGTTTCAATCATTTCTTCTGCAAATCCAAATGACATTGTCATTCCGTGTCCACCAATCCCATTTAAAATATACACTCCTGGTTCTGGATTTAAGAATAATTCTGCAGCACCGTTAGTCATAATTGGATAAATACCATTCCAAGATTGTGTCATTTCCCATTGATCTATGTGCATTAACTTTTTTAAATAAGCAAGAATCATGTCATTGATCTCGGTTTTATCAAATGGTTCAAAATCTAAAGCGTATTCATGTGAATCTCCCACTGTTAATTCACCTTGGTTATTTTGAGATACCATTACATGAATGCCATACTTTAAATATTCAGGAATTTCTTCTTCAATTTTTAACCTTAATTTAGTTAAAGCCGATGATGCATGAAAACTTTTATAATGCAATAAGGACAATCCACCGCAAACTGATGCACCAATTTTATAATTAGAATCTTGATGCTTAAAACGCATCATTTGTAATTTTGTTTTGATGATAGGTTGTGCTTTAAATTGGTCAGGATATAAGGTCTCAAAATCTTGTCCAGAACATACACAAACGATATCGGCAGCATATTTTGTTTTACCTGCAAACGCTGCATGACTTGTAACACTCGTGATTGCTGTTCCCCAAATAAATGAGACGCCATATTTTTGGATTAAATAGGTAGGCAAATGCTTAATACCTTCTCTTGGATCTATAATGATTTCGTCTTCACTTCTTAAGGCTCCCAATAATCCGTTTTCATTGATCCCATTATAGTTTGCCAATACAGTCTCTTTGTCAATTACTGAAACAGGTCTATTTTTAGACTGAAAAAACTGACAAATATCTTCTACCACATGCATCTCCTCTTTGCTGTATGCTAAATGCAAGCTTCCGCAAGCATTGTAAGGTATACCTGCAGCATCTAAATAGTCAACCCAAATTTCTTTTGTTCTCACAGATCTATCGTACAAATGACCATCGGGCTGACCTACTGGCCAAAGCATACCAAAATTTCTTACGCTAGCACCCAATGCAAATTGCGACTTCTCAATCACTTTAACCTCATAACCTTTTTCTGCCAATGCTCTAGCAGTTGCTAGGCCAACTATTCCAGCACCAACTACAATTGCCGACTTACTCATATTGTATTGTTTTATATTTTTTTGAAAAATAAATCATATTTAAAATACTAAAAAGGATGCCCACTAAAGATAGAACAACTAAGCCGTTGCTAAAAAATGTTGTCCAGCTTAAATTCACATCCATTGTGCCTTTTAGTATAATCACTCCTGCACTAGCAACATAGCCAAATGCATCCACTAAATACATAAAATAGCCCACATTGGCTTTTAATTTATAACTAGCAATCATGCGATCAAATAGAATTGAATTAAATGGGATATAACCCATATACAAGCCAAGGCCAACCAATACAATCCAGCTATAGCCGGATATATATTGATTCAAAAATAATAGCGTACTTAGTCCACAGATAATAAAGCCAGATAAAATAATTGTTTGCGCTAAGAAAAAAGCAAGCTTATTATTTTTGATATAAATCATACTTGCAATCATGATCAACACGCAAATTGCAATAGGAATTTCGGTAGAAGTAAAAATTGAAGCAGAATTGCCATAACCTAATTCGTTCCAAAGCTCGGCAGCAAAATTGTCCCTTACATCTCTAAACAAAGACAAAAACATGTAAATAATTATGAAGGAAATAAGTCCAAAACTAAACTGGGTAAAAAAACGCTTACGGTCATGCTTGTCCAATGGTACTCGAATAGATTTATTGACCCTTTCCTCATGAGTAGGGTTGGGGATTTTTTCTAATAAATACACTAAAATAATAATAGGAATAATAAAAATAGCGCCTGTATAAAATGGAATCCAATTTTCTGCAATCAGGTATTGCATTTGTAACCATTTTCCAACAGACTTAACAAAGCCCGAAGAAACAATGAAACTTACAGCCATTGCGGCCCCTATAAAATCAGTTGATTTTCGACCCTCCACAAATGAAAAGATCAATCCCCATAGTACCCCTAATGGTAAACCATTTAAAAAAAGCATCGTCACATTCCAAGGGCTATCAATAAGTGGGAATAACAATAAAGGAATCCATGACAGAAGCAATAAGAATAAAATAGCCCAGCCCCTTCCGATATTTTTTAATTCAGAAATGTATTTGATACCACAGAACTTGCTAATGGTATAGCCAATCACTTGTGCAATGACAAGTATATTTTTATAATCAACTCCAAATACTTTTGGCTCATTTAAGTACAAACCAATTGTAAATGGCTTTCTAAATGCATAGACACAGGCATAAGTTAAAAAGCAAATGGCTGCGATATAAACAGTCAATAGAAAAGCTTGAAACTTTTTTGGTTGCGTCATATGATTATCAAAAATAAGGAAGAGCAGGTAAAACCTGCCCTTCCGCTAAATAAAACCCCAATTCAAATTCAAAAAACGATTATTTGATGATCCACATTTTTGCATTGATATCATCTGTGCCACCATATTGAGAACTGATAGCAGCTTCCAAGTTTGTCTTGTTGTTGATTCTCTCTGCACTTGGATATTGGTAACGTAATGCAACTCTTTGGCTATTTCCAGAACCTGGTCCAGTATGGAAAGTTGGCATACCTGTTCTTCTCCAGTTGTAATATCCTTCAGCTCCACTGTTTTGGTACATTGCTAAATACTTTTGCAATAAGATTTGCTTTAAACCATCTGCATTGTTACCAGCATATTTAACAGTTGGTTGTGCGTAATAAGTCGCATAGTTAAAATCAACACTATATGTTACTGACTCAGCTAAAGTACCACCTGGCTTTTGGAAAGTCACTGTGTTAGCACCTTCTTTCACACCATAGAAAGCTTGAGAAGCTTTGATACCATTTTGGTACCAAGTTTCTGCGTTTTGAGAAGAAATCCAACCTCTGTTTACAGCTTCTGCAATGTTGAAACACATTTCTTGGTAACCTACTTGAGTAGTTGCTTCAGCAGTATATGTTTGATAATAACGCTTACGGTTGATAAATGAATACTTACCTAAGTTTGCGTTAGCACTCATTGTCGCTAAATCTTCTCCAGAACCAGCACCTACAAATGCATCATAAGAATTAGGTGCTTTACCTGAAGCAACTAATGCAGCAGCTGGCTCAGCAACAAAGAAAGTTCTTGGATCTTTCAAAGTTGTTAAGTTACCTAAATAAGTAGAAGACATATTGTAACGTGTTGCATCAAATCCAAAATTGTCTGGATTCGTTGAATACTTATTGTATTGGTTATTGTATACAAAAGTTAAGTTATCTGCATCACTGCTAAATAAAGGATACTTAGTAGGGTTGTTGATAACGTCAGCAAATTTTGTTTTGATTGCTAAATCAGTATCTGCTTCTTTGTTGCTCAATTGGATCAATACTCTCAATTTAAAAGCATTCACCGCTTTTTGCCACTTAGACAAGTTATTACCGTAGTAGAAATCATTCGCTAATACATAGTTAGTAGACTTTAAAGTACCCATTTCTGTATTTGCTTCTTCTAAATAGGTCAAAATTTGTTGGAAAACTTGCTTTTGTGTATCATACTTAGGCGTTACGTTTGTTAAACCTTTTAAGGCTTCAGAAACTGGTATATCTCCTAAGTTCATTGTTAAATCATACAAAAAATAAGCCTTTAAGTACTTAGCAAGCGCTGTATAAGGATTTGTACCTGGTACAGACTTCTTTGCTTCGTCTTCCATCTTAATGATGTTCTTTAATACGTTGTAGTTATTGTATGAATAACCAGTCCAGTTGTACTCTTGGTTACCATAATAAGCATAATTACAAACATAATATTGATTCCATCTTTGCGTACCGTTAAATGCGCCTTGACTGTAATTAAGAAGGACATTGTTTAAAATCAAGTTCGCTGGAACCGATGTGGCTCTGTTAGGATCTGAGGCTAAAGTATCGAATGACTTTTTACAAGCTGTCATTGAACTTAATACCAATCCTAAACTTAGTATTTGAAATATCTTTTTCATATCTTATAGGTTTCTTTTAATTAAAATGTGAAATTAATATTGATACCGTAAGATCTTGTAGTTGGTGTTTGTAATCCTATAGAAGAATCACCAGGGTACTGATCAATATCAACATCATTAAATTTAGAATCTGGCATCCAGTACAATAAGTTTCTACCTACAGCTGAAACAGTTGCTTTCTTAAAGAAAGATTTTTTCACTAAAGATGCAGGAAGTTCATAAGTTAAAACCACTTCTCTTAATTTAAAGAATGTTTTACTCATCATGTTTGGTTCAGGAATACCATGTACACGGCTGATATAATCTTGTAAGTATGTTTTAGTTGCATTAGGAGCAAAAGTTAATTCACCATAGTTCGTGATTAAACCAGTAACCGCATCATACTTTGGAGTTCCAGAAGCAACTTGAACACCTTCACCTACATAAGATTTTACGCCTAAGTAATCTTGGTATCTAGCTACACCCATTGCACCTTGAACTGTCTCAAGATGACGACCACCTTGGAATGTTTTCTTTCTTACATAATCTTCCATTACACCACCTACACGACCATCCACTTGCATGTTCAAAGTGAAAGCTTTATAGCTGAACTTATTATTTAAACCCCAAACAAAATCAGGATTAGAATTACCAGCAAACTGTGCCACAGGTAAAATCACTGGACGACCACCAGCATCATTGATGATTTGACCATCTTGAGTTCTAGCAAACTTTCTGATATACACCGCATCTGTTCTTGTACCAACTTTGTAGAAAGTATTTAAAGCAGATACACCTACTGGTAATTCGCTATACTTGTTGATGAAAGAGCCAATATTAAATGTCGCATCCCAGTTTAAACCATTTGCTTTTTTCAAAATCACTGCATTCAAACTAACATCGTAACCAGTTCTTTTAGTTTTAGTACCATTGATTACATAAGAACCGAAACCAGATGTTTGAGAAATTGATTTAGAGAAAATTTGAGGTCCATCTGTGTAGCTAAAATAACTCGCTTCTAAACCAAAACGGTTATTGATGAATCTTGTTTCTAAACCAAATTCAAGACTTGATCTATCATCAGGCTGAACATCGCTATCTACCAATGTATTTGTGAAAGCAGCTTGAGTTGTGTTGTTATAACCAATACCTGTAGAGTATACATCGGCATAAGTATAAGTAGGTCCACCATAAGTAGAGCTATATTGCTCACCATATCCAAGAGGGAAACTGTTATTTGGTGTAGAACCAATATAATCAGATACAAAGCTACCGCCACCTCTTACTTTTGCATAAGAACCTCTTAATTTGAAGAAGTTAATTTGCTTTGGCATGTCGATATAATCATTCAACACTGTACTTAAGTTGAAAGAAGGATAGAAGAATGAGTTATTGTCTTTGTTCAATGCAGACAATTGGTCATTACGTCCTGTGATTGTTAAGTTGGCAAATTTACCAGTCTCAATATCAACTGAATACATTAAAGATTTAACTCTCATTTCAGATGCAAAATTGTAAGCAATTACCGGATTTCTACTATTTGCAAAAGTGTATACATTCGGAACGTTCAAGTAGTTTGTAGTTACAAAACTTGAATTATAGTTGAATTGTCTAAAGTTACCTCCAGCAAAACCAGAGATATTGAAGAAATTAGCTAATTCAGGTGTTTTGAAATTTGCACGGAACTCAGAGTTAGATTCGAATAAAGATCTTCTGTCTTCTCTGTAATCACCTTTATTTTCTTCTCTTCCGTAAGGGTGAGCAGAGAAAGGCATTTTCTCGTTACGCATTAAATCATAAGTTGTAACAGAAGTTCTTGCGAATAAATCTACATACTTGTTTACTTTATAATCTAAACTTGTATAAGCATAGATATCATTTTTGTAATGACCTCTAGTCCACTCATAAGCCATAAAGTAAGGGTTATGGTATCTTTGGTATTCCGCATAGATACTTTGTACACCTTCTTTACCTGGTTGCCAGTAATTTCTCATATCATCCACATTCCAGTCAGCACCACCCCAAATAGTCATGGTATAGATTACTGAGTTTGGACCGTAGTTTACGTCAGGGAAATTATCAGAATATTGTTTGTTGAAATTGATGTTCGCATCTAAAGTTAATTTAGAGTTGAATCTTAATGTTCCAGCTAAGTTTAAATTAGTTGTATTTAAACTTGTATTTGGCATAATACCTTTATTGTAAGTATTACCTAAAGAGAAACGTACATCTGCTTTTTCTGTAGAAGAAGCAATTGCAATACTAGATGTATTTAACATACCAGGTTGGATGAAACGCTTTAAGTTGTCTTTACCACGTGCAATCCAAGGTGTACCAGCACGCTTACCTGTGATTGGATCTACTGGACTATCGTACTGAGGAATTAATTGACCTTCAAATTTTGGTCCCCAAACGTCATAATCCGCATCGTTTGTACCTGCGCCTAAACCATCCACGAAAGCATAAGTACCATGGTCACCAGGACCGTACTCATCTTGAGTTTTAGGTAAAGCAATGAAACCGCTTTGAACCGAAGTACTGCTGTTGAATTCAACAGAGTAACCTCTTTTATCTTTAGTTCCTTTCTTAGTATTGATGATGATTGCACCATTTTGACCTCTATAACCATACAATGCAGAGGCAACAGGTCCTTTTAATACGTTATAAGATTCGATATCGTCTGGACTAATATTCCAAGTATCAGAGTTAATTGGCACACCATCCACCACAATCAAGTTCACACGACCACCTCTTAATACTAGGTTAGGGATTCTTAACATTTCTTGGTTAAGACCCACTGTTAAACCAGCTACTTTACCTACTAAGTTGTTGATAGGATTCAATTCTCTAGCTTTCACTAGATCAGCGCCCTTTACTTCTTGTGTAGCATAACCAATTTTTCTTTTCTCTTTTTTGATACCTAAGGCAGTTACAACCACTTCGTTTAATAACTCATCGGCTTTTACTAATTCAACAACAACTGCATCGTTAGAAGCAGTCACTGTTTTAGTAACATAACCAATGTAAGAAACTGTAACAGCAGCATTCGCGCTTAAGTTGTTTAAACTAAAAGCACCATTGGCGTCTGTTTTTGTGGCTTGTCCTTTTATAGACACAGTTGCAGATTCCAAAGCTTTTTTGGTTTCCGCATCTACCACTTTTCCTTTAAATTGTATGTTTTGAGCGATTGAGCTTAAACTCAACCCCAATAACATAAGTGGCGTAAGAACCCACTTAATACATAGTTGTTTTGAAATCATAGTTAATATTTTGAGACGCAAACCTATTGTGAATTCTTTAACAAAATTTAAAATGTATGTGAACAATAGATGAAGGAATTGTTTCGGAATTGTTAACCAGTATAAACTCTATTAAAAAAAATATTAATGCATTAACAATAAGTTAATGTTTCAAATAAAATAGAACCAAATCAAATAATCTTAGGTTTGCTGTTCAATCTTTCAATATGAAATATTTATTTACATGTATTTGCTATTTCACCATTTTGATAGCAACTGGACAATCAAAACAAAGTTTTTTAACGGTCCCTGGTTTTAAAGAATATGCTAAAATCGATACCAGCAGTTATTCTATTTTGCCGAGTGGACGTTATGTGCAACCAGTTGGTAAATCAATAAGAATTACCCACGACCCATTTGGTTTAAAAATATCCCCAGATGGTGCTGTGGCAATTACTTTACATGAAAATGTATTTACCCTTATTGACTTAAAAACTCAAGTAGCTAAACGTATTCCAGATTATTTAAAAGCAAACGAAAGTCCTTTAAAAAAGGGTTCTTTCTTAGGTATTGCTTTTCACCCAACTAAAAAAATCGTATACCTAAGTGGAGGAGACGAAGGGACAGTTGTAGTATATGATTACGCACAATTTAAAAAAATTGATTCTATTAAATTAGATGGTTTATTCAATGGTACTAATTTCTCAGGCAGTTTTACAAGTGACCTAGTATACCATGAAGCCTCTAATCATTTATTAATTTTAGATAGAGGTAATTTTAGATTGGTTCGTTATAGCTTAACTGAAAATAAAATTGTTGCCTCTATTCCAACCGGTCGCCAACCATTTGGATTAGCCATCTCACCAGATCAAAAAACGGTTTTAGTTGCCAATGTGGGGATGTATGATTATCCTTTAGTTGCTGGTACTACAAAAGAAAATATTAAAACGCAATATATTGGCTGGCATCCTTACGGTAATAACACAAAGGAGTCGATTGAAGGTACCGAGATTGACGGGAAAGAAATACCAGGTTTAGGTGATCCAAATGCAAAGGAATCAATGAGTGTTTATTGTATAGATCTAAATTCAAATCAAGTAAAGGCAAAGTTAAAGACGGGTTTATTATTAGGTGAACTAGTAGAAGATGCAGAAGTGATTGGCGGCGCAAGTCCTAATTCAATTGCGGTAGGTAAAAAGTATGCGTATGTGACCAATGCGACGAACGATAATATTGCTGTGATTGATTATAAAAAAGGAAAGATTGTTAAGCATATTCCTATTAAAGTAGATCCTAAATTAGACCGTTATAGAGGTTTATTGCCATTTGGTATTGCAATTACAAAAGATGAAAGTGCACTATTTGTTGCTTTATTAGGATTTAATGCAGTTGCAAAAATTGATTTAAAGACTTCTACTACCACTGGGTTAATTCCAACTGGCTGGGGCACTACAAGAGTCGCCTTGTCGAATGACGAACAAAAAATATACATTACTTCTTGCAGAGGTCTAGGTGCCGGTCAAAATGGAGGAAAAAATTTCAAAGCACCTATTCAAGGTACCTATGTGGGGGATATTCAATTAGGTGGATTCCAAGAAGTGGTTAACCCAGATCCGACTACACTTGCAGCTTATACAAAACAAACATTGGCTCAAACTTATATTGTAAAGGAACAAACAGATAGTCTGCCTTTACCTGTTTTACCTGGTAGTAAAGTAAGTCCTATCAAACATGTGGTTTTTATTACTAAAGAAAATAGAACATTTGATGAAATTTTTGGTCAAATGAAAACAGTGAATGGTGATCCAACATTAGCAAGATTTGGATTAGATGTAAATGTGTATGGCAAAACAAAAAATGTGAAGCATGTAAACGTGGCACCAAATCATATTAAAATTGCAAAGCAGTTTTCATTGAGTGATAATTTTTATTGTGATAGTGACGCATCCATTCATGGACACCACTGGATGATGGGCGTAATACCAAATGAGTGGGTAGAAGCCAATTCTAGTACAGATAAATCTGCTGATTATTTTTCGACCGCATCTGGTAGAAGGTTCCCTGGATCTACAGGAAGTATGGACCCAGAAGATTATGCCGAAATTGGAGGCTTATGGGAAGCATTAGACAGAAAAAAAATTAGCTATTATAATTTTGGACAAGCAAACGAAACTGCGCATGTAAGAGAAGATTGGTATGATACTGCAACTGGTGCTGGTCATATTGTAATGGTGCCGATGCAGAAAGGAGTATGGGGAAAAACCTCACACAATTTTGCAGGATACAATACCAATATTCCAGATCAATTTAGAATGAAACAATTTGAAGAAGAGTTTACAAAAAAATGGTTGAACGGAAAAGATACCTTACCTCAATTACTAACAGTGATGTTGCCTAATGACCACACTGCTGGACCTAGACCAGAAGATGGATATCCCTTTATGCATTCTTATGTTGCAGACAATGATTTGGCTTTAGGTAGAATGATGCAATTTTTGAGTCAAACACCTTATTGGAAAGATATGTTAGTCATTGTAACTGAAGATGATCCACAAGGTGGTGTAGACCATATAGATGCACACAGAAGTGTATTGATGATGGCGGGTCCTTATGTAAAGAAGAACTATGTTTCAAGTACCCATGCCAATTTTGGATCTATTTTAAAAGTGATTTACAATGTATTAGGCGTGCCTTATGTCAATCAATACGATGTAACCGCTTCTTTGTTAACCGACTTCTTTACCAATGAGCCAGATTTTAGTCCATACTATTTTGAATTCCCTAGTCAGGAAGTGTTTGATTGGGATAAAGCAATGAAAAAATACAATTATAATTTAGATTGGAAAAAAATCAAGCAAGGACCAAGTATGGATAATGAAAAGGAGCAAAGACAAGAACATTATAAAACATCTGGCACCATTATACAATAATATTAAACGTATCCTTAAATTTATTAATCAATAATCAGCAGTTTATGAAAATGAAATTCACCCTTATTTGTGTAGCAGCTAGCTTTAGTTTGGCTATGACAAGTAAAGCACAAATGAAACAAACCGTTTTACCAAATAATTGGAAATTAAGCCCTATTGGTAAGCAATTACCATTAGAAGATTTACCACTGAATATTGTGGTAAGTCCAAATAAAAAATTTGCAGCTATTACGAATAATGGCCAAAGCACACAAGGCATCCACTTAGTAGATATTGCTAAACAAACGATATTGGATTATGCTACCACCCCTAAAAGTTGGTATGGTTTAAGCTTTAGCGCAGATAACCAATTTTTATATGCAAGTGGTGGTAATGACAATTGGATTTTAAAATATGCAATTGTATCTAACAAACTAAAATTAGTTGACTCCATAAAACTAGGAGGAAAATGGCCTGTAAAAATTTCACCAACAGGATTATGTATCAATGATGCTACAAACACAATGTATGTAGTATCAAAAGAAAATAATAGTTTGTATGAAGTTAATTTAACAACCAAAAATTTTGTTATTTACCCTTTAGGTAGTGAGGCATATACTTGTCTACTGAGTGCAGATAAAAAGCAATTGTATATTTCTTTATGGGGCAAGGACCAATTATTAATTTGGGATACTGAAACAAAACAAACAACTAAAAAATTAGCCATTGGAGATAATCCAAATGAATTGTTATTAACTAAAAACGGAAGCTATTTATATGTGGCAAATGCAAACGACAATAGTGTAGCAGTAGTAGATACAAAATCTTTAACAATTGTTGAAGTATTGAATTGTGCTTTATTTGCAAATGCACCAAATGGATCAACTACTAATGGATTGGCATTAAATGAAAACGAATCAAGATTGTATGTTGCCAATGCCGACAATAATAATTTAGCCGTATTTGATGTTACAAAAAAAGGATTTAGTTCAAGTATTGGTTTTATCCCAACAGGCTGGTACCCAACAAATTTAAAAATAGTAGGTAATACCCTATTTGTAACCAATGGTAAAGGATTGAGTTCTTTAGCCAATCCAAATGGACCAAGTCCAGTTCAAAGAAAGCAAGCCGTGAACTACCAGGCTGGAGATGTAAAAGCAAAGCCAGAACCAGTACAATATATTGGTGGTTTATTTAAGGGTACACTTTCTATATTTAAAGAACCTACTACTGCAGAACTAACTAATTTGACAAAGCAGGTATATTTAAATACACCGTATAATAAAAATAAAGAATTGTCTACCTCTGGTATGCAAGGCAATCCAATCCCGAAAAATGTTGGCGATAGCTCTCCTATCAAACATGTGTTTTATATGATCAAAGAGAACAGAACTTATGATCAAGTATTAAGTGATTTGCCACAAGGAAATGGAGATAGCAGTTTATTGCTTTTTGGAAGAAACATTACGCCAAATCAACATGCTATTGCTGAGCAATTTGTGTTGTTAGATAATTTTTATGTAGATGCAGAAGTAAGTGCAGACGGACATAGTTGGAGTATGGGAGCTTATGCGAACGATTACAATGAAAAAACTTGGGTTACTAGTTATGGCGGACGTGGAGGTACTTATGATTATGAAGGACAAAAAAATATTGCTTCGCCTAAAGGTGGATTTTTATGGGATCACGCATTAAAAGCAAGAGTTAGCTTTAGAACCTACGGAGAATTCGCAGATGATTACAAAGCAAATTATCCAACATTACAAGGTAAATTTTGTCCTTATTTCACAAGCTGGGATGAAAAAGTAAGAGATACATCAAGGTTTTATCAATGGAAAAGAGATTTTGATTCATTGTATGCCATCAATCAAGTACCTGCTTTAAATACGATGCGCTTTATCAATGACCATACAGAAGGCACTAGAGTAGGAAGACCGACTCCATTTGCACATGTTGCAGATAATGATTACGCGGTAGGTTTATTTGTAGAATATTTAAGTAAGCATCCAATTTGGGATAAAATTGCTATTTTTATTTTAGAAGATGATGCTCAAAATGGTGCAGACCACGTGGATGCGCATCGTTCAACAGCCTATGTTGCAGGAGGTTTTGTTAAAAGAGGATTTGTAGATCATACCATGTATTCTACTTCAAGTATGCTAAGAACTATGGAATTAATTCTTGGCTTACCGCCAATGAGTCAATATGATGCAGCAGCAGAACCAATGTGGAGATCATTTGATACTAAAGTGAACAAGACACCATTTAATGCAATCAGTCCATTAGTTGATATCAATGAAAGAAATATTAAGGTAGATGCTTTATCTAAATTGAGCGAAAGTTTAGATTTTAGCAAGGAAGATAAAGTGCCGGATTTATTATTCAATCAAATATTATGGAAAGCAATCAAGGGCATCAATAGTGAGATGCCAGCGCCTAAAAGAAGTGCTTTTATTAAAATAATTGACTAGAAATGATGGAGCGAAAGCGGTATTTGGAATCTAATGAAATAACTAAGTTAGTTTGTGTTTTAACTTTCTTATTTTGTCATAGTTATGGTGTTATCAATGTAAACGCGAATACAAAAAATAGTTTCAATGATACAACTTATAATAATTTAGATTCTATTACAGTTAAAAGCAGATTGGTTCAAAAAAATAAAATCAATCTTCCTTATAGTTTGGTTCAAAAAAATGCAGAAGCGATTCAACTAGGAAATTATAGAACAACCCCTGAGGCCCTAATGGGTAGCTCGGGGGTTTTTGTTCAGAAAACAAATCATGGAGGTGGATCTGCATTTATTAGAGGCTTAACAGGCAATCAAACCTTATTGATGTTGGACGGTGTTCGTCTTAATAATGCGACATTCAGGTATGGACCCAATCAATATTTAAACAATATCGATTTGTACAGCATCGATCAAATTGAAGTAAGTAAGGGAACAGGCTCTGTTGAATATGGTTCTGATGCCATTGGAGGAGTAATTCATTTGCATTCTTATAGGCCGATGTACAATCAAAAAAAGACATGGAGCACCAGTACCTCGCTTAAGTATATAGGCCAGGACATGGAAAAATCGAATAGAACTACCGTGCAGTATGCCCAAAACAACTTTGCAATTCAATCAGGTATTACCTTAAGAAATTTTGGGGATCTTGTTGGAGGAAAAAATGTAGGGGTACAAAGTCCAAGTGGTTATGATGAAACAGGGGTGAATACAATTGCTAGAATACAATTAAACAAAGCAGGGGAAATTACAATTTCATCTCGATTCTTTATCCAAAAAGATGTCCCTATTTACCATAAAGTCTTATTGGAAAGTTTTAAAGTGAATAATATTTCAAAGCAAGAAAGGAATATCCACTCCATTCAATGGGAAAAAAACTTACAATATAAATTCTTGTCCAAGATTAAAGTCACTCAGTCTTTCCAATATTCAAATGAGGAAAGAGAAAGCAATAAATTAAATAATGCCATTTATAAATACGAAAGAGACCAAGTCAATTCAAATGGAACAAGTATTGACCTTTATTCTAATCCAACAAAAAATTGGCAAATCAATTCAGGGATAGATTATAATGCAGACAAAATTAAGAGTGCACTCATTGATAAAAATTTAACCACAGGTGTTTCTGTGAATAAAAGAGGATTGTATCCAAACAATAGTAGCTACAAGAGTTTTTCAGTTTTTAATTTGCATAAAATTGATTTGAAAAAATGGCATATCGAAGCAGGTCTTAGATACAATCGTTTTGGAATTCAATTAACAGATACAAGTATAGGCGAGGTCAATATACATCCATCCGCACTGGTTGGAAATTCAGGTATCACCTATAAACTGAATGCCAACAATATAGTCTATGCTTCCCTATCATCTGGATACCGTGCACCCAATATAGATGATATGGGCACATTAGGTATTGTTGATTTTAGATATGAACTACCAAGTAATAATCTAGCACCTGAAAAATCATTGCATTACGAATTGGGATATAAATTAAATACAAAACTGGTACAATTTGATTTGAGTGGATTTTATTTAGATTTAAAAGATATCATCACAAGACAAAAAGTAACTGGTAATATCATCAACGGCTATCAAGTTTACTCCAAGCAAAACTCAGATGCTTCTTATATCAAAGGGTTTGAAACTACTATAGCGTTACAATTGAATCAACAATTTAAATGGTCTAGTAATTTAACCTATACTTACGGTCAAAATGAAAGCAAGAATGAACCAATGAGACGGATTCCTCCTTTATTTGGTCAACAAGAATTGGCATGGAAAAAAAATAATACACAAATACTTGTACAACATTTATTTGCAGGAAAGCAAGACCGATTGGCACAGGGAGATAAAGACGATAACCGTATTGGAAAAAACGGAACACCTAATTGGAATGTTTTTAATATTAGTTTGAATCAACAATTTAAAAATATATTCATTCAATTAGGAGGCATCAACCTACTCAACGAAAAATACAAAACCCATGGTTCAGGCATCTATGCAATGGGGCGCACTTATTCTTTATTAGTTCAATTCAATTTATAAAAAAGATTGGTACAACTATTCTATTGATTGTATTAAGCTAATTGCATTGGTATTTCCATTAGTAATATCTCTGCATCCTTGGTTAACGCTTTCAATTCGAATTCATCAAAG